>RRZT010556877.1_pt1 | contig 40436 bp, 36 predicted proteins | sample 2165551 | NCBI WGS metagenome assembly RRZT01 (sample SAMN10456910, study PRJNA506462) | wastewater metagenome | biome: wastewater; feature: sludge; material: wastewater sludge; isolation source: wastewater sludge with Escherichia coli K12::gfp cells carrying plasmid... | place: USA: Moscow, Idaho...
AAGGTCACCAAGCTGGTGCCGTTCGGTGCGTTCGTCCGCGTCGGCGACGGCATCGAGGGCCTGGTCCACGTGTCCGAGCTGGCCGAGCGCCACGTCGAGATCCCCGAGCAGGTCGTGTCGGTGGGCGACGAGGTCATTGTCAAGATCATCGATATCGATCTGGAGCGTCGCCGGATCTCGCTGAGCCTCAAGCAGGCCAACGAGGGCATCGACGTCGCTGCGGACGATTTCGATCCGTCGCTGTACGGCATGACCGCCAGCTACGACGACCAGGGCAACTACATCTACCCCGAGGGCTTCGATCCCGAGACCCAGGAGTGGAAGCCCGGCTACGAGGAGCAGCAGCGGGCGTGGGAGCAGCAGTACGCCGAGGCGCAAGCCCGGTGGCTGGCCCACAAGAAGCAGGTCGAGGAGGCCGAGGCCGCCGAAAGCGCCGCGGCGCTGGATGCCAGCAACTCCGCGTCCTACTCCGCCGGCAGCGCGCCTGTCAGCAACCAGGAGGGCTCGCTCGCCTCGGATGAGGCTCTGCAGGCCCTTCGCGAGAAGCTCACCGGCGGCAACTGAGCCGCACGCTGATCGACGCCGACGCCCCCGCTCCCTGACCAGGGAGCGGGGGCGTCGGCGTCGTGTGAGCGGCCCAGATCAGGGGGTGGGGTACCCCTTGCCTGACCAGTACCAGGCGTAGGTGAACCAGAGGATCTGTGAGGCAGCAGCCATGACGATCAGGAGCGTCCGATACGCGCGGCTCGGTGAGGCCCACATGGCGGCCAAGGCCAGCGGGAACGCGAATAGTCCCAGCCGGATGGTGGTCGTGTCGAAGGGCGCGATGAGAGCTAGATACCCCAGCGTCGCGCCGACCCATGCCCACGACACCAGGCCGAGACGCAGGGTGGGGGCGCTCAGCATGGCCCAGGCGATCAGGGCCAGGGCGATCAGCGCCACGAGGATCCCGTCGGCGCCGAAGTAGCGTTCGAAGGAGCCGAAGAACAACGCGAGCACGGACAGGTGTTTGCCCTGCTGCCAGGTGGCCTCGGTGAGCAGGTAGGCGTTCGGGATGCCGGTGCGCCAGGCCACGATCCCGGGCCACAAGCCGACGCAGGCGATGGAGGTCACGGCCGCGACGGCCATCGAGGCCAGCGTGGTCCAGCGGAGCGGCTGCCCCCCTCTCCGGTGCGCCAGGGCGGTGGTGACCACGATGATCACGGTGGCGCAGGCCAGCGGAGCCGAGAGGGGGCGAAACAGCGCGATCACGGGGAGCAGCAGCGCCGCCCACAGGTAGCGGCCGCGGCTCATCAGCAGGAGCCATCCGGTCAGCAGCACGAGCGTGGTCGACTCCGAGTAGGGAAACTGCAGGACCGGGGCCGCCGTGCTGAACGTGATCAGCAGGAGGGCCGCGATCGTCGTCTCGTGCTCGGCCCGCTGCCGGAACAGCCGGTAGGCCATCAGGAAGAAGATCGCCGAGGAGATCATCGACACCGCAGGCGCGACGACGAGCCACGACCCGCCGGTCAGCGCCATCACCGCCCGCACGAGGTAGGGGTAGCCGGGCAGGAACGCCCACGTGTTGTTCACGAGCGTTCCCTGAGCGTCGCGGGGGAGAACCTCCGGGTAGCCCGACTTCAGGATCTCCTGGAACCACCCGGCGTCCCACCCGTTGATGTACTCCAGGTACGAGGGGGTCTCCGGGGACCAAGGATTAGGCCCTTGGTGGGCGGCCATCGTCACGACGAAGAAGGCCGAGTAGGCGCGACCGACGGCCCAGACGCACAGCACCTGAACCCACCAGGGGAGGCGGAGGAACCAGGCCACGCCGCGTCCGATAGCGGACGTGATGGCCGATCCGACGCGTCCTAACGCGAGGAGGACGGCATCGGCGGGCGCAGGGTCGATGGGTGCGGTCACGGGCCGCACTCTATCCAGCGCGGACGACACGTTGACGGCCCCGTGCCGGTGGCAGGATGGCGCCTGTGGCAACGCGCATCGCATTGACCGGAGGCATCGCCTCGGGTAAGTCGGCCGTGGCGGACCTGCTGGCCCGGCACGGCGCCGTCATCATCGATTCCGACGTCTTGGCCCGGGAGGTGGTCGCCCTGGGGACGCCGGGGCTGGATGCCATCGCGGAACGGTTCGGGCCGGGCGTGTTGGCAGCGGACGGAAGTCTGGACCGTGCGGCGCTGGGCCGGATCGTATTCGCCGACCCCGAGGCGCGCACCGCGCTGGAGGGGATCACCCATCCGGCGATCCGGGAACGATCCGAGTGGCTGCGTGAACATGCTCCCGAGGGTGCGATCGTCATCGACGTGATTCCGTTGCTCGTGGAGGCCGGGCTGGCCGAGCGATACGACACGGTGATCGTGGTGGACGCCGATGAGGACACGCAGTTGCGGCGTCTGATGGCGCGCAGCGGGCTCACCCGGGAGGAGGCCGAACTCCGCATCGCCGCGCAGGCCTCGCGTCGGCGGCGGCGCACGGTGGCGGACGAGGTCGTCGTGAACGACGGTGATCGGGCAGAGCTGGAGGCCCGTGTGGACGCCCTGTGGCAGCGTCTGAGGGCTCGGGAAGCCTGAGCCACGCCCTGGGCGAACAGCCCCCTGTTCTGTCGGTGGGCCCGCCTACGCTGGGGCCATGCGTCCCACCACCGACATCAAGCGTCGCGTGGCACCGTTCGAGGTGCACGCCGACTTCGAGCCCGGGGGCGATCAGCCGGCCGCCATCGCGGAACTCGAGCGCCGGGTCAGGGCCGGCGAGCAGGATGTCGTGCTGCTGGGTGCGACGGGCACCGGCAAAACGGCGACCATCGCCTGGCTGGCCGAGCGGTTGCAGCGTCCGATGCTGGTCATGCAGCCCAACAAAACGCTCGCGGCGCAGTTCGCGACCGAGTTGCGGCAGTTCTTCCCCGACAATGCGGTGGAGTACTTCGTCAGTTACTACGACTACTACCAGCCCGAGGCGTACGTCCCACAGTCGGACACCTACATCGAGAAGGACTCCTCGCTGAACGAGGAGGTCGAGCGGCTGCGTCACTCGGCGACGAACTCGCTGCTGACCCGGCGTGATGTCATCGTCGTGGCGACGGTCTCGGCGATCTACGGCTTGGGCACACCGCAGGAGTACGTCGACCGCATGCTGCGGTTGCGGGTCGGCGAGGAGCACGACATGGAGTCGCTGGCGCGCTCGCTGGTGACGAACCAGTACGTCCGCAACGATCTCGCGGCAACGCGCGGCACCTTCCGGGTGCGGGGCGACACGATGGAGATCTTCCCGATGTATGAGGAGAACGCCGTCCGGGTGGAGTTCTTCGGCGACGAGATCGAGGCCCTCTCGACGCTGCATCCGCTGACCGGGGAGGTGCTCAGCGAGGACGAAGAGGTCTATGTGTTCCCGGCCTCGCACTATGTGGCCGGCCCGGAGCGGATGGAGCGCGCCCTCACCGGCATCGAGGCGGAACTGGGGGAGCGCCTGACCACGCTGGAGGGTGAGAGCAAACTGCTGGAGGCCCAGCGGCTGAGGATGCGCACCGGCTACGACATCGAGATGATGCGCCAGATCGGCACGTGCTCGGGCATTGAGAACTACTCCCGCCATATCGACGGCCGTGGCCCGGGGACCCCGCCGAACTGTCTGCTGGATTACTTCCCCGAGGACTTCGTTCTCGTGGTGGATGAGTCCCACGTCACCATTCCGCAGATCGGCGGCATGTACGAGGGGGACATGTCGCGCAAGCGCACCCTCGTCGACTTCGGCTTCCGGCTGCCCAGCGCGATGGACAACCGGCCGCTACGGTTCGAGGAGTTCACCGAGCGGATCGGGCAGGCCGTCTACCTGTCGGCCACGCCCGGGCCTTACGAACTGGCCAAGGGCGACGGCTACGTCGAGCAGGTCATTCGCCCCACGGGGCTGATCGACCCGGAGATCATCGTCAAGCCCACGAAGGGCCAGATCGACGACCTCATGGCGGAGATCCGGCCGCGGGTGGAGCGCAACGAGCGTGTCCTCGTCACGACGTTGACCAAGAAGATGGCCGAAGATCTGACCGACTATCTCGTCGAGAACGGCATCCGGACGCGGTACCTCCACTCCGAGGTGGACACGCTCAAGCGCATCGAACTGCTGCGGGATCTGCGCCTGGGTAGCTACGACGTCCTGGTCGGCATCAACCTGCTTCGCGAGGGGCTCGACCTGCCCGAAGTGTCGCTGGTGGCGATCCTGGACGCCGACAAGGAGGGATTCCTGCGTTCGGAGCGGTCGTTGATCCAGACCATCGGGCGCGCCGCCCGTAACGTCGGCGGGCAGGTGCACATGTACGCCGACAAGATGACGCCGTCGATGGAGGCGGCGATCGACGAGACGAACCGGCGGCGCGACAAGCAGGTCGCCTACAACACCGCACATGGGATCGATCCGCAGCCGCTGCGCAAGAAGATCGCCGACATCACCGAGATGTTGGCCCGTGAGGACGCGGACACCCGGTCGGTGGTGGGAACCTTCGGCGATAAGCGGACCTCGCCGGTGCCCGCGAAGGGGGATCGCGACCTGTCGGCGTTGCCGACCTCCGAGTTGGCCTCGCTGGTGCACGAACTCACCGATCAGATGCACGCGGCTGCGCGAGAGTTGCAGTTCGAGACGGCCGCACGGCTGCGCGACGAGGTGGCCGACCTGAAGAAGACCATCCGCCAGGTGGTCGAGGCCACCAAGTAGGGGTCTTCTGGACGCGGTGTGAACCGGTCCAGGATCCCCACGGGTGGGTCCCGCGTGGCGGCGCGTCTCAGCGCGCGAGGGTGCAGGTCAGCTGCGTCCCGCGGATCGAGGTGTCGGTGCGGAAGGTGGCCTTGAACACGTCGGTGTCGGTGCGCTCGATGCCCGCAGCGTCGGTGAAGGCACCCTCCGGGTGGGGGTTCGGGGTGACCACCACGACTCCACCCACCACGGTCACGTCGGGCGGGTAGGGGAGGCGGACTCCATGGTAGGTACAGGTGTAGGAGCCGTCGGGCAGAGGTCGCACGGACCACAGATAGGCGCCCGCACCGATGAGCACCGACAGCGACGTGACTCCCCCGATGATCCACCCGGTGCTGGCTTTGATCACTGCGACTCCCCTGCTCGGCCCCGAAGACGTGGTGCGAACCGGTGAGTCGCCGACGCTCCCGGGGCGCGTCTGTCCTGTCCTGCCGCGGACTCTAGGACAGCAACATGAACGCACGGTGCTGGTGTTCTGCCGCCACGGTCGTTGGGCGGATCACCGAGGAATGGTCTTGTCGTCGGCGGTCGCGGTGGCCCCGATCGCCTGGGATGCCCGGGTGAGGCGGGCGTGCATCCGGCCGGTGACAGGTCCGAACCAGAAGCGGAACACATCGACGCAGATGCGCTCGGCGTCCCCCGCGGACGCCGCATCGCCCAGCCTCTCGGCGATGGACTCTGCTTCGGGGGCGTATTCATGGGGGTCGCGGCTCAGGCCGACGCCTGCGGGATCGTAAGCCCGAAGGATCGCCGTGATGGCGCCTACCCACGTCGCATGGCCGGCCAGGAGAAGCTGGCGTGCGCGTCGAGCCCTCAGCACCTGCTCGACGGGCAGCGAATCGGGGCTGTCGCTCACCAACCCCGGGCGCGCCACTCGCCCAGGTGCTCACGCTCGGCGCCCAGCGTCGTGGGTGCGCTGTGGCCTGGCCACACGACCGTGTCGTCGCCGAAGCGGGCGAACACCTTGGCTTCCAGGTCGTCCATCAGGGAGCCGAAGTCGACCGGGTTCGTCGTCCTTCCCGGCCCGCCGGGGAACAGCGAGTCCCCGGTGAACAACTGCACCGCGGCCTCGCCGGGGGCATAGGCCAGCGCGAGGGAGCCGGGGGTGTGACCCACCAGGCCGATCACCTCCAGCGTCGCCCCGCCGACGCGAATCGTGTCGCCGTCCCAGACCCGTTCGTCGATCGTGACACCGGTCTCGGTTTCGATGGCGTCGGCGTCGGGTGTTCCGGCGATCAGTCGTGCGCCTGTGGTGGCGGCGAGAGCGGCGAGCGCCTCGATGTGATCCGGGTGCCGATGCGTGGTGACGATCGCGCGCAGGGGAGTGTCGCCGATGAGGGCGGCGAGGGTGTCCGGCTCGGCCGCGGCGTCGATCAGCAGGCCGGCCCCGTCATCGGTGAGGAGGTAGGAGTTGTTGGCCATGCTGCCCACCAGGATGCTGACGATGTCCATGTCCCCATGGTGCCACCGCCGCTCACCGCCGGGGGCACGGGCATCAGCCCGCTAGCGGGAAGACCACCGGGGCGCGGGAGTCGTCGGCGTGGGTGGCGGGCGTCCACGCCAGGCCGTCCCCGGCGGTGCGACCCGTCAGCCAGGCCCACAGCGCAGGATCCGGGCCGGAGAACGTCACCCGTTCGCCGAAACCGCCCAGGGATGCGGTTACGCCACTGTCGGAGGTGACGTCGACGGCGGGCAACATAGGATCATCGCGCATCAGCAGCAGCGTCCACTGCAGCAGCCATCCGCCGGGGATCGGATCCACCTCCTGCCAGCGGAAGCCCGCATCCAGGTCGAGGTGGTGGAGGGTGAGTTCCTGCAGCCGGATCAAGGTGATGACCGAGAGCGGGAACTCCCCGGCCGGCAGCCGGACCGGGACCTGCCAGTCGTCGACGCGTTCCATGAGCCGGGCCAACTCGCCGGCCGCGGTGTCCAGGTCGACGTGGAGTTCGAGGCCGGTCCGCTCGGCCCCCCGCTCGATGTCGTTGAACTTCAACAACTCGGAGGGGTACAGCGGTGCCGGATCGCCCATCAGCGTCGCCGACAGCACTCGGCGCAGCGCGTCGGCGTTGCGGGCGATGTGCGTGGCGACGTGGGCGCGACTCCAGCCCGGCAGCAGGGAGGGCGCGTGCCACTGCTCCTCGTCGAGGTCGATGGTGTCGCGCAGCAGCGACTGTGTGGCGAGGGCGATCCGCTTGAGGGCCGGATCCACCTGGCCCCGGTTGAGGATCGCGAGCATGGTGTCACCCTAGCGGGGAGGGTGGTCCACCCGGGTGAAGCCGTCCCAAGAATTGTCTGAGGGAACACCTACGATGGCCGGGTGACTGAACGACTGATCGTGGCCGGCGCGCGCGAACACAACCTGCGCAACGTCAGCTTGGAGCTCCCCCGAGACGCCCTGATCGTGTTCACGGGTCTGTCCGGATCCGGGAAGTCCTCGTTGGCCTTCGACACGATCTTCGCTGAAGGTCAGCGCCGCTACGTGGAATCCCTGTCGGCCTACGCCCGGCAGTTCCTGGGCCAGATGGACAAGCCCGACGTCGACTTCATCGAGGGGCTCTCCCCGGCCGTGGCGATCGACCAGAAGTCCACCAGCAAGAACCCGCGCTCCACGGTCGGGACGATCACCGAGATCTACGACTACCTGCGCCTGCTTTATGCCCGGATCGGGCATCCGCACTGCCCGATCTGCGGGGCGACGATCGCCCGGCAGTCGCCCCAGCAGATCGTGGATCGTTTGCTGGAACTGCCCGAGGGGACCCGCTTCATGGTCCTGGCTCCGGTGGTGCGCGGGCGCAAGGGCGAGCACACCGAACTGCTGCGCTCCTACGTGACTCAGGGTTTCACCCGCGTGCAGATCGACGGTGAGATCCATCAGCTCTCCGCGCTCCCCGAACTCGACAAGCAGAAGCGTCACAACATCGAGGTGGTCGTCGACCGCCTGGCGGTGAAGCCGACGATCAAGCAGCGCCTGACCGACTCGGTGGAGACGGCGCTCGGCCTCGCGGAGGGCGTCATCGAGGTCGAGTTCGTCGACCTGCCCGCCGAGGATCCGCAACGCGTCCGGCGCTACTCCGAGAAGCTGGCCTGCCCCAACGGGCACGACATCTCGCTGGAGGAGCTGGAGCCGCGGCAGTTCTCGTTCAACGCCCCCTGGGGCGCGTGCCCCGTGTGTTCTGGGCTCGGCACCAAGATGGAGGTGGACGCCGACCTCATCGTCCCCGACACCTCCCGCAGCCTGGCCGAGAACGCGATCTCGCCGTGGAGCACCGTGTACGTATCCGGCTACTTCCAGACCATCTTCGCGACCCTGGCGGCCGAGCGCGGCTTCAGCGTCAACACCCCCTGGGAGGAACTCACCCCGGCGGTCAAGAACCTGATCCTCAACGGGATCAAGGGCAAGATCAAGGTCACCCACGTCAACCGTCACGGGCGTTCCACGACCTACAACGCCTCGTTCGAGGGAGCGGTCCCGTACGTGCGGCGACGGTTCGCCGAAGCGGAGACCGACAACAGCCGTGAGCGGTTCGCCGGATACATGCGCGAGGTTCCCTGCGAGGCCTGCGGGGGCGCCCGGCTCAAACCCACCTCGCTTGCGGTCACCATCGGGGATCTCAACATCGCCGAGGTGTCCCGGCTCTCCATCGATAAAGCCCAGGACTTCATGCGCGGGCTGCAGCTCACCGAGCGGGAGGCGTCCATCGCCCACCGGGTCGTCAAGGAGATCAACGAGCGGCTGAGGTTCCTGCTCGACGTGGGCTTGGACTATCTGTCGCTGTCCCGCCCGGCGGCGACCCTGTCCGGCGGGGAGGCGCAGCGCATCCGGCTCGCCACCCAGATCGGGTCCGGCCTGGTCGGCGTCCTGTACGTCCTCGACGAGCCGTCCATCGGACTGCACCAGCGCGACAACCGGCGACTCATCGAGACGCTGGTCCGGTTGCGGAACCTCGGCAACACCCTCATCGTCGTCGAGCACGACGAGGACACCATCCGCACGGCCGACTACGTGGTCGACATCGGCCCGGGCGCGGGTGAGCACGGCGGCAAGGTCGTGGTGGCGGGCTCGGTGGACGACCTGCTGGCCAGCCCGGAATCCCTCACCGGCGCCTACCTGTCCGGCCGCCGCGTCATCGCCGTACCCGCGGTGCGGCGTCCCGGGTCCGGTAAGAAGATCACGATCGTCGGAGCCACCGAGAACAACCTGCGTGACGTCACCGTGGACATCCCCTTGCAGCAACTGGTCGCCGTGACCGGGGTCTCCGGCTCGGGGAAGTCCTCGCTCATCAACCAGATCCTCTCCAAGGCCCTGGCCCGGCACCTGTACAACGCCAAGGACGTGCCCGGCAGGCACAAGCGGATCATCGGCCTGGACGAGATCGACAAGGCCATCCATGTGGATCAGTCGCCGATCGGCCGGACGCCGCGGTCCAACCCGGCCACCTACACCGGAGTGTTCGACCGGATCCGCAAGCTGTTCGCCGAGACACCCGAGGCGAAGGCCCGCGGCTATCAGCCCGGACGGTTCAGCTTCAACGTCAAGGGCGGTCGCTGCGAGAACTGCTCGGGGGACGGCACGATCAAGATCGAGATGAACTTCCTCCCCGACGTGTACGTGCCGTGCGAGGTGTGCCACGGGGCCCGCTACAACCGGGAAACCCTCGAGATCCGCTACAAGGCCAAGACCATCGCCGAGGTGCTCGACATGCCGATCGAGGAGGCGGTGGAGTTCTTTGCCCCCATCAACGCCATCAAGCGCTACCTGGCGACGCTGGTCGACGTCGGGCTGGGCTACGTCCGGCTCGGGCAGCCGGCGACCACGCTGTCGGGCGGTGAGGCGCAGCGCGTCAAGCTCGCCACGGAACTGCAGCGGCGCTCCACCGGGCGCACCATCTACATCCTCGACGAGCCCACCACCGGCCTCCACTTCGAGGACATCAACAAGCTGCTCGGGGTCTTGAACCGCTTGGCCGACCAGGGCAACACCGTCCTGGTGATCGAGCACAACCTCGACGTGATCAAGTCGGCCGACTGGGTCATCGACATGGGGCCCGAAGGCGGTTCCCGGGGCGGTGAGGTCGTGGCCGTCGGGACCCCCGAGGCGGTGGCGGCGAACCCCGCCAGCCACACCGGCGCCTTCCTGGCTCCGCTGCTGAATCTGGTGCCCGCCTGACCGGCTGTCGCGAGGTTGGTAAGGGTAGCGCTGTGGCGTGGAAACGACGGCGTCGGCACGTTGATCGCCGCCGTGGTGGGGCGGCTCGGTCGACTACGTCGCGGACACCCTGACCTCGGCGCCGTCCAGGACTGCTGTGGCGGCCCGCAGGGGCTTGGTGGCGGGGCCCTGGGTGACCGACCCGTCCGTGATGGAGAAGTGGGCGCCGTGGCAGCGGCACACGATGGAGGCGCCCTCGATGGAGGAGACCGGACAGCCCTGGTGGGTGCACATCTTGTTGAAGGCTTTGAACTCGCCCGCGGTGGGTTGCGTGACGACGAATGACGCGTTCTCGAGGATGACACCACCGCCCACGGGGATCGAGTCGACCGGCACCGACAGCGACGCCGACGTGCCCGGCGCGGCGGAATCACCCGAACCCGAACTGGTGCACCCCGACGTCACGGCTGCGGTGCCGACGGCGAGCGCCGCCAGGCCCGCGGAGGTGAGAAAAGTACGCCGGTCCGGAGTCATGGACCCCACCCTAGCCCGCCTAAACTGGCCCCATGGCTGACCCGGCGAGCTACCGTCCCGCACCCGGGACGATCCCCACGCAGCCTGGTGTCTACCGCTTCAGCGACCCTGCCGGGACTGTCATCTACGTCGGCAAGGCGAAGAACCTCCGGCAGCGGCTGAACTCGTACTTCGCCGACCCCGCTAACTTGCACTTCCGCACCCAGACCATGGTCCGCACCGCAGCCAAGGTTGAGTGGACGGTGGTGCAGAACGAGCTCGAGTCGCTGCAACTCGAATACACGTGGATCAAGCAGTACGACCCGCGGTTCAACATCAAGTACCGCGACGACAAGACCTATCCGTGGGTGTGCATCACCGCCTCCGACGAGTTCCCGCGCGTGTTCGTGGGACGCGGCGCGCACAAGAAGGGCTACCGCTACTTCGGGCCCTATGCCCAGGCGTGGGCGATCCGCGACACCGTCGACTCGCTCCTGCGGATCTTCCCGATGCGGTCCTGCACCAACGGCGTCTTCCGCAGCGCCGCATCCAGCGGACGGCCCTGCCTGCTCGGCTACATCGGCAAGTGCTCCGCCCCCTGCGTGGGCCGCATCGACGCCGACGCCCACCGGGCGATCGTGGAGGAGATGAGCGACTTCCTCGCCGGCAACACCAACCGCATCGTCCGGCGGATGCGCCGCGCCATGGAGGTGGCCTCCGACAACTTGGAGTTCGAGAGGGCGGCGATGCTGCGCGACCAGCTCGGTGCACTGGAATCGGCCACCGAGAAGAACGCCATCGTGCTGCCGGACGGCACCGACGCCGACGTCATCGCCGTGTCCTGCGACGATCTCGAGGTGGCGATCCAGGTGTTCCACGTCCGGGGAGGGCGGGTGCGGGGGGAGCGCGGCTGGGTCGCGGACCGCTCCGACGACTCCAGCCTGGAGGAGCTCATCGAGACGTTCTGCCTGCAGCTGTACGCCGGCCCCGATGGGTCGGTCACGTCCGGTGCGGTTCCACGCGAAGTCCTGCTGCCCGTCGCGCCCGCGTCCGGGGTGGCGTTGGAGGACCTTCTCAGCGAGGCGCGGGGCTCCCGCGTCCGCGTTCACGTGCCGCAGCGGGGTGACAAGCGCGTGCTGCTGGACACGGTGGCCCGCAACGCCGCCGAGGCGCTGATGCTGCACAAGACCCGGCGCGCGTCCGACCTGTCCACCCGGAACCGGGCCCTGGAGGAGATCGGCGAGGCGCTGGGCCTCGACACCCCACCCCTGCGCATCGAGTGCTACGACATCTCCCACCTGCAGGGAACCGAGGTCGTCGCCTCGATGGTCGTCTTCGAGGACGGGCTGCCGCGCAAATCCGAGTACCGCCGGTTCGTCATCAAGACCGTGGAGGGCAGCAACGACGTCGGTGCCATGCACGAGGTCATCACGCGCCGGTTCCGTCGCTACCTGGAGGACCAAGCGTCCCTGACCGGGGAGGACGCCGTGCTCAAAGACGCCACCACCGGCGTGGCGCGCAAGTTCGCCTACAAGCCCTCCCTGCTGATCGTCGACGGCGGCGCCCCGCAGGTCGCCGCGGCGCAGGCGGCCATGAGTGAGCTCGGCATCACCGATGTGCCCGTGGTGGGGCTGGCCAAGCGTCTGGAGGAGGTGTGGATTCCGCAGGAGGAGTTCCCCCTGATCCTGCCCCGCACCTCCGAGGGCCTCTACCTGCTGCAGCGGGCCCGTGATGAGGCCCACCGGTTCGCCATCACCCACCACCGGGGACGCCGCAGCAAGTCCATGGTCGACTCGCTGCTGGACCAGGTGCCCGGGTTGGGGGAACTGCGGCGCAAGGCGGTGCTCAAGCACTTCGGTTCCCTGCGCAAGCTGCGGGCCGCCCACCTCGACGACATCGCGGCCGTGCCGGGCATCGGTCCGAAGACGGCGCTGGCGATCAAGCTGGCGTTGGACGCAGAGCCCGCAGGCGAGGCCATCAACACGGCGACCGGCGAGGTGCTGCCCGGCTGAGCCGTAGCCGGAGCGCCACCACCACCGCGTTGCGCCCAGCCGCCATAATGGCGCCATGACCGAGCCAGCCATCAGGTTCCTCGCCATCACCGGAATGTCGGGCGCGGGCCGCCGCAGCGTCGCCCACACGTTGGAGGATCTTGGCTGGTACGTCGCCGACAACCTCCCGCCCACGATGCTGCCCACCTTCGTGGATGTGGCCGCCGCAGCCGGCTACGACCGGGTGGCCGTGGTGCTGGATGTCCGGACCCGGATCGAGTTCGACGACATCCCGGTCGCCTTCGAGGCGCTGCAGGAGAAGGGGATCCTTCCGCAGATCATCTTCGTCGAGGCGTCCGACGCCGTGATCGTGCGGCGGCAAGAATCCGTCCGCCGTCCGCATCCGCTGCAGGGCGACGGAGCGCTGCTGGACGGCATCCGGCGCGAGCGCGCCATGCTGGCCACGCTGCGGGCCGCCGCCGACATCGTCATCGACGCCTCCGACATCAACGTCCATCAACTCTCCGACCGCGTCGCCTACGCGTTCAGCAGCTCCGATGACCGGGCCTTCAAGCTGACGCTGATGTCGTTCGGGGTCAAGAACGGCATCCCGATCGACGCCGACATGGTGCTGGATGTGCGCTTCCTGCCGAACCCGCACTGGGTGCCCGAGCTCCGCCCGCAGACGGGGTTGTCGCACGCGGTGTCCTCCTATGTGCTGGGACAGGACGCGGCGCAGGCGTGGCTGGAGGGCGTCGGCGGGGTCCTGGACACCGTTCTTCCGGGGTATCAGCGGGAGGGCAAGAGGGTGGCGACGGTGGCCATCGGCTGCACGGGCGGCAAGCACCGGTCCACCGCCATGACGGAGGAACTCGCGCGCCGACTCCGGGAGGAAGGCCTGTCGGTCCACGTCGACCATCGCGACCTGGGGCTGGAGTGAGCGGGCCGCTCGCGGAACGGTTCCCCGCGGTCGTCGCCCTCGGCGGCGGTCACGGGCTGGCCGCATCGCTGCGCGCGCTGCGTCGCGTCACCGGCGACCTGACCGCCATCGTGACGGTGGCCGACGACGGGGGGTCCTCGGGCCGGCTCCGCGAGCAGTTCGACATCCTCCCGCCCGGCGACCTGCGGATGGCGCTGGCGGCGTTGTGCGGGGACGACCGAGACGGCCGACTGTGGGCCGACGTGCTGCAGTCCCGGTTCGGCGGGGACGGGCCGCTGGCCGGACACGCGATCGGCAATCTCCTCATCGCCGGGATCTGGCAGCGGCTCGGGGATGCGGTGTCCGGGCTGGACATGGTCGCCCGCCTGCTCGACGTGCAGGGCCGCGTCCTGCCGATGGCGTCGGTGCCGTTGCTGATCGAGGCGGACGTGATCGGCCTCGATCCGGCCCACCCTGACGCGGTGAGCGTCGTCCGGGGCCAGGCGAACGTCGCCAAGACACCCGGCGTGCAGGAGGTGCGGCTGGTGCCCGCGGCGCCGCCCGCCTGTCCCGAGTCCGTGGAGGCGGTCCGGCACGCCGATCACATCGTGCTGGGGCCGGGATCCTGGTTCACCTCGGTCCTGGTCCATCTGCTGGTTCCCGAGATGGCCGAGGCGATCCTCACCACGCCGGCGCGCCGCATCCTCACCATGAACGTGGCCCCGGCCGATGAGACGCAGGGGTTCTCGCCGTCGCACCACCTGGAGGTCCTCGCCGACCATGCGCCCGGACTGCGGTTGGACACCATCGTGTGCGACGCGGCCTACGTCGACCAGGATCCGCAGTTTCGGCGCCGGGCCGCCGCGCTGGGCGCGGAGGTCGTCTCGGCGCCGCTGCGCGTCCTGGACGGAAGCCCCAGTCACGACGTGAACCGGCTCGCGTCGGTCTACTCCGACGTCATCGGCCACTAAACTCCGGGCCATGGCGTTGACACCCGAGGTGAAGGCGGAGCTCGCGGCCGTTCCCGTGACGAAGCCCGCGTGCCGCAAAGCCGAGGTGGCCGCCCTGCTGCGGTTCGCCGGGAGCCTGCACATCGCGGGCGGCAAGATCATGGTCGAGGTGGATCTCGACACGGGGACCGCGGCCCGGCGACTGCGCACCGCGATCGCGGACCTGTTCGGCCTCACATGCGAGTTCGTCGTCGTGACCCCCACCGGGCTGCGGCGCAGCACCCGCTACGTGGTTCGCCTCATCCGTGATGGTGACTCCCTGGCTCGGCAGACGGGCCTGATCGACTCCCGGGGGCGTCCCGTGCGCGGCATGCCCGCCGCGGTGGTCGGCGGGGGCCTCGATGTGGCGACGGCGGTGTGGCGAGGCGCCTTCTTGGCCCATGGCTCCCTCACCGAGCCTGGACGCTCGATGTCGATGGAGGTCACCTGCCCCGGGTCGGAGGCGGCGCTCGCGCTGGTCGGGGCCGCACGCAGGCTCGACGTGAGCGCAAAGGCGCGCGAGGTCCGTGGAGTGGACCGGGTCGTGATCCGCGACGGGGACGCCATCGCGACCATGCTGACCAGGCTGGGTGCCCACGAGACGCTGCTGAAGTGGGAGGAACGCCGGATGCGACGCGAGATCAAGGCGTCGGCGAACCGGTTGGCCAACTTCGATGACGCGAATCTGCGCCGCTCCGCCCGGGCCGCCGTGGCCGCCGGGGCCCGCGTCGAGCGGGCGCTGGAGATCCTTGGCGAGGATGTGCCCGAGCACCTGCGGACCGCGGGGCTGCTCCGGCTCGAGCACAAGCAGGCGAGCCTGGAGGAGTTGGGCCAGCTCCACGAGCCGCCGCTGACGAAGGACGCCGTGGCGGGTCGGATCCGGCGGCTGCTGGCCACCGCCGACAAGCGAGCCGACGATGAGGGGATTCCGGGCACCGAGGCGAACCTGACGCCCGACATGCTGGAGGACGACTGATTTCGCCTCGGTGACGGGTGTGTGATCGAAGGGTGGACAACTGCCGTTCCCTCGATGTGTCCATCGGATGTTGGGTACGATGGCAGGCGTCCAGTTCTCGTCTCGAGCGTGACGAGATTCCTTATCGAAGGAGACCCATTACATGACTGTGAAGGTTGGCATCAACGGCTTCGGCCGCATCGGCCGCAACTTCCTCCGCGCCCTGCTGGCTTCCGGTGCGGACGCCGAGGTTGTCGCCGTCAACGACCTGACGGACAACAAGTCCCTGGCTCACCTGCTCAAGTACGACTCGATCCTCGGCCGTTTCCCCGGCGAGGTCACCTTCGACGAGGAGTCCATCACCGTCGACGGCAAGACGATCCGCGTCTTCGAGGAGCGCGACCCGAGCAAGCTGGACTGGGCCTCGGTCGGCGCTGACGTCGTCGTCGAGTCCACCGGACGGTTCACGAAGGCCGAGGACGCCAAGTCCCACCTCGTCGGTGGCGCCAAGAAGGTCGTCATCTCCGCGCCGGCCAAGGGCGAGGACATCACGATCGTCATGGGCGTCAACGAGGGCGACTACAACGCCGCGACCGACACCATCATTTCGAACGCGTCCTGCACCACGAACTGCCTGGCCCCGATGGCCAAGGTGCTCGAGGAGACGGTCGGCATCGAGCGTGGCCTCATGACCACGATCCACGCCTACACCGCCGATCAGAACCTGCAGGACGGCCCGCACAGCGACCTGCGTCGCGCCCGCGCCGCCGCCCTGAACATCGTTCCCACCAAGACCGGTGCCGCCGCTGCGGTCGCCCTGGTCCTGCCCGAGCTGAAGGGCAAGTTCGACGGCTACGCGCTGCGCGTTCCGACCCCGACCGGCTCGGCCACCGACCTGACCTTCCTCGCGAAGAAGGAGACCTCCGTCGAGGAGATCAACGCTGCGCTGAAGGCCGCTGCCGAGGGTCCGCTCAAGGGCATCCTGTCCTACACCGAGGATCCGATCGTGTCCAAGGACATCGAGACCGATCCCCACTCCTGCATCTTCGACGCCGGCCTGACCAAGGTCATCGGCAACCTGGTGAAGGTCGTGGGCTGGTACGACAACGAGTGGGGCTACTCCAACCGCCTCGTCGACCTGGTTGTCCTGGTCGGCAAGGATCTCTGATCACCCAACCCCTAACCTGATCCTGAAAGGCGTATCCAGGTGAGAACCATCAACGATCTGGGGGATCTGCACGGCAAGCGCGTGCTGATCCGCTGCGATTTCAACGTCCCGCTGGACGGTCAAACGATCACCGACGACGGGCGGATCAAGGCGGCGCTGCCGACCCTGACGCAGCTCACCCAGGCGGGTGCGAAGGTCGTCGTGATGGCTCACCTGGGTCGCCCGAAGGGGCAGGTGAACGAGAAGTACTCCCTGGCGCCGGTCGCCGCGCGCCTGGGAGAACTGATCGATGCCGACGTCACGCTGGCCGGTGACGTCGTCGGCCCGGCGGCCCACGAGGCCGTCGCGGCGCTGGCCCCCGGCGCGATCGTGCTGCTGGAGAATGTGCGCTTCGAGCCCGCCGAGGAGTCGAAGGTGGATGCCGAGCGCGAGGCGCTCGCGGCGAAGTACGCGGAGTTCGGCGACGTGTTCGTCTCCGACGGCTTCGGCGTCGTGCACCGCAAGCAGGCCTCCGTCTACGACATCGCCAAGCTCCTCCCCAGCGGTGCCGGTCACCTCGTGGCCAAGGAGGTCGAGGTGCTGAAGAAGCTGACCGAAGACCCCGAGCGTCCCTATGTGGTCGTGCTCGGCGGCGCGAAGGTCGCCGACAAGCTCTCGGTCATCGACAACCTGCTCAAGGTCGCGGACACGCTGATCATCGGCGGCGGTATGGGCTACACGTTCCTCAAGGCGAAGGGCTACGAGGTCGGTTCCTCGATTCTGGACGCCGAGAAGGTCGACGTCGTCCGGGGCTACATGCAGGAGGCTGCGGCCCAGGGCAAGCAGATCCTGATCCCCGTCGACACGGTCGTCTCGCCCGAGTTCGGTGAGGGCGAGGGCATCGAGGTCGTCGATTCCGACCAGATCCCGGCCGACAAGATGGGCCTCGACATCGGCCGCAAGACCGCCGCGCTGTACGCCGACGCGATCAAGGGCGCCAAGACCGTCTTCTGGAACGGCCCCATGGGCGTGTTCGAAATGGCCTCCTTCGCTGCGGGCACCAAGGCCGTCGCGCAGGCGCTGGCCGATTCCGACGCGTTCTCCGTCGTGGGCGGCGGCGACTCGGCGGCGGCCGTGCGTCAACTCGGCTTCGCCGACGACGAGTTCGGCCACATCTCCACCGGCGGCGGCGCTTCGCTGGAGTACCTCGAGGGCAAGAAGCTCCCGGGCCTGGACGTTTTGGAAGGTAACTGACAACGTGTCGAACCGTACCCCGCTGATCGCGGGCAACTGGAAGATGAACCTCAACCACGTCGAGGCGGCTGGGCTGGTCCAGAAGCTCGCGTGGACGCTGGCTGACGCCAAGTACGACCCGAGCAAGTCCGAGACGGCGCTGCTGGTGCCGTTCACCGACCTGCGGACGGTGCAGACGCTCATCGAAGGCGACAAGCTGCCGTTGCAGTTCGGCGCTCAGGACATCTCGGTTCACGAGAAGGGCGCCTACACCGGTGAGGTGTCGGCGGACATGCTGGCCAAGCTGAACTGCGGCTACGTGGTCGTCGGGCATTCCGAGCGCCGTGAGTACCACGGTGAAACGGATGCCCTGATCAATGAGAAGGCGAAGGTCGCCCTGGCCGCGGGCATCACGCCGATCATCTGCGTGGGCGAGAAGCTCGACGTCCGCAAGGCCGGCGAGCAGGTGCCCTTCGTGCTGGCCCAGGTCGACGCCGTGCTGGCCGGTCTGACGGCCGAGCAGGTCGGCTCGCTGGTCATCGCTTATGAGCCCGTGTGGGCTATCGGCACCGGCGAGGTGGCGACGCCCGAGGACGCCCAGGAGGTCTGCGGTGCGATCCGCGTCCGTGTGGGTGAACTGCTCGGTGCTGAGGCGGCCGAGAAGGTCCGCATCCAGTACGGCGGCTCGGTGAAGGCCGGGAACGTCGTGGCGATCATGGGGCAGCCCGACGTGGACGGCGCCCTGGTCGGCGGTGCGTGCCTGGTGGCTGAGGAGTTCGCACAGATCGTGCTGTTCTACGCCGCAGCCTGATTCGCTTCAAGACTCGAGGAGACCCCGACCGACTGGTCGGGGTCTCCTCGTATCTGGGTTAGAATGTCCGGGTGATGGTGTTGCCCCTGCTCACGTGGCCGATTATGACGGTGTCGATCCTGCTGATCCTCACCTCGTCGGCACTGGCACTGTTCGTCCTGCTGCACAAGAACCGGGGCGGTGGCATGTCCGACCTGTTCGGAGGGGGCATGTCCACGACGATGGGCGGCACCTCGGTGGCCGAGCGGAACCTGGATCGGCTCACGATCATTGTCGGCCTGCTGTGGCTCGCGTGCGTGCTCGGGCTGCTGACGCTCTACCGCTGGTTCCCCGACGTCGGCGTCCTGGGCTAGCGACACCCCCTGAATTTCAGTTCGTTGTTCGTCTCAACACGTCGTTTGGAGAGGTTCATTCGTGGCCGGTGGTAGTGCGATCCGTGGTAGCCGCGTCGGTGCGGGACCGATGGGCGAGGCCGAGCGCGGTGACGCCGCGCCGCGCCTATACATCTCGTTCTTCTGCAGCAACGGGCACGAGACGCGCCCCGCGTTCGCGGCCGAGGCGCAGATCCCCGAAGAATGGGACTGCCCCCGCTGCGGCCTGCCGGCCAACAGGGACGCCGAGAACCCGCCGCCGCCCCCGAAGATCACCCCCTACAAGACGCACCTCGCGTACGTGAAGGAGCGCCGCTCCGACGACGAGGCCAAGGCGATCCTCGCCGAAGCGCTCGATTCGTTGCGGAGCCGTCGTGCCGCAGGTGAGGTCATCTACTGAACCAGCGTTCAGCGCAGCCGCGTGATGACGCCGCGGCATCGCTGACCCTGGACCCGGCGTCCACCCAGCCGCCTTTCGAGCAGATCAAGGCGTCCGTGGTTGCGGGCCGCCTCTCCGGCGCACTGCCCGCGGGCCATCGGCTGCCGCCGGTGCGGCACCTGGCGGGCGAACTCGGCCTCGCCGTCAACACGGTGGCGCGCGCGTACCGGGAGCTCGAAGCGGACGGGATCATCGAGACGCGTGGCCGCGCAGGCTCCTTCGTGACCGGTGTCGATGCGGCGCTGAGCGCTCTCGACGCGGCCGCGATCGACTACGCGGCTCGAGCCCGCGACCTCGGATTCGGCATGGCCGAGGCCATCGCCGCCCTGCAGCGAGCTTCGCGCCCCTAGAGGCTGCAGGAGTGGTAGGGCAACAGGCCTGCCGCTGACCGGTCCACCAGCCACAGCGTCGACGCGCAGCCGCGGACCACGCCTGCGGGGATCGCTGGATCGCCGGCCACCGACGCGGCCACCGCGATCGCCTTGTCCTCGCCCGCGACCAGGTACCAGACCTCGCGGCTGCGGCTGAGGGTCTCCACGGTCAAGGAAATCCGTGACGGCGGCCCCAGCGGGGCATCGTTCACGCCGATGACGGAGTGCCCCTGCAACGCGAACGAGGGGTGGTCGGGGAACAGGGAGGCGACGTGCCCATCCACCCCCATGCCCAGCAAGGTGACGTCGAAGACGGTGTCGCCTAGCTCCTTCGCGTAGGCGGCCGCGGAGGCGTCGCTGTCGGCGATCCCGTCGGCGGCGGGCATCGGGTGGGTCATGGAGGCGATCATCGGGAGCTTGCGAGCGAGGATGGCGAGGGTATGGCCGGCGTGACGTGCCGGATCCTCCGTCGGGACGAACCGCTCGTCCCCCCACCAGATCTCGACCCGCGACTGGTCGAGCGCGTAGTCGTCGGCCAGGTCGGCGAACACCTCGTAGATCCGGTTCGCGATGCGTCCCCCCGTCAGGCAGAGCCGGACCGGGCCGTCCTGAGATGCCTGCAACGCGACCAGATGCCGCATCAGCCGCTCGGCTGTGGCATCGGTCAGGTCCGCGCTGGTGGCGTACCGCCAGACCTGCTCCATGTCAGCTCCTGGAGGTGAACTGGGCCAGCGACTCGTCCGCGGCCAACTCGGCCATGGTCGCGGTGAACACGTGATCGGACTCGAGCACTCGCAACTCCTCGGTGATCAAGGCGGCGACCTCGCGCCGACGCAGTGCCACCGCCAACGTGGGGGAGTCCGGCGCGCTGAAGGTGGCCATCTTGCCGTCGGTGCGGGTGACGCTCACCTCGCCCTCATCGGTGGTGAGGCTCACCTGGGTGATGCCCGGGCCCGCGTTCACGTCAAAGGTGACCTCGACGCCCAGGCGTGAGCGCAGCCAGGCCGCCAGCAGCAACCCGGGTGCGTTGTTCGCGTCGGCGTGGACCGCGGCAGACAGCACGGTGCCCCGCGGCCGGTCCAGGGCGGACGCCAGCAGCGCCCGCCAGGGGGTCAAGCGGGTCCAGGTGAGATCGGTGTCCCCGGGAGCCAAGCAGCAGGCTCGCTCGACGAGGGCGGCGACGGGATCCTCCGACCCCATGGCGTCGGTGATCCGGCGCGAGGCCAGAACGCCGATGTCGTCGGTGGAGGGGTGGGCGGGGCCCTCGCCCGGCCACCATGCGATCACTGGGCTGTCGGGCAGCAGCAGTGGCAGCAGCGCCGACGCCTTGTGCTGGGCGACCTCGCCGTGGAACTTGAGCGTGATCACCTCGCCGGGGATGTCTTCCCCGATCTGGATCTCTGCGTCCATCCGGTCGCTGCGTGAGGATCCGTCGGTGGCCAGGATGATGCGCGAGGGATGCTCCCGCCCGGCCTCCAGGCAGGCATCCATGACCTCGTCGACGTCTTGCGCCGAGGCCATCACGAGCAAAGTGAAGACCATGCCCGATCCGGCACCCAGGTTGTGCCGGATCTCGCTGATCGCGTTCTGGACGCCCGCTGACGTGGTGCCCTTGATGGTGGTGATCATCGTCGTCCTCCTACGGCCGTCGCCAGACGAAGCCGTCACGTTCCAGCATGGTCTTGCCGCTCGGCGGCCCCCACGTGCCCGCCGCATAGCCTTCGGGCTGGGCGTTCTTGTCCGCCCAGTAGTCCAGGATCGGGTCGAGGATCATCCAGCTCAACTCCACCTCGGTGTGCTGCGGGAACAGCGGCGGATCGCCCAGCATGACGTCCAGGATGAGGCGTTCGTAGGCCTCCGGGCTCGACTCGGCGAAGCTCGTGCCGTAGTTGAAGTCCATGGTGACGTCGCGAATCTCCATGGGGGTGGCGGGGACCTTCGCCCCGAACCGCAGCGCGACCCCCTCGTCGGGCTGGATCCGCAGCACCAGCGCGTTGGCGCCCAACTGCTCGGTGTCGCTGAGGTGGAACGGCAAGTGCGGGGCGGGTTGCATCATGAGCGCCACCTCGGTGACCCGCCGAGGCATCCGTTTGGCGGCCCGCAGATAGAACGGGACGCCCGCCCAGCGGCGATTGTCGATGTCCACGCGGAACGCCGCGTACGTCTCCGTCTGGGAGTCGTCGGGGATGCCGTCTTCTTGGAGGTACCCCTTGACGCGTTCACCGCCCGCCCAGCCGGCGGTGTACTGGCCCCGGGCGGTGTGGGACTTGAGGTTGCGGGGGGCACGCGCGGCGGCGAGGAGTTTCTCCTTCTCCGCCCGCAGGTTCCCGGCCTCGAAGGATGTCGGTTCCTCCATCGCCACCAGCGCCAGCAACTGCAGCAGGTGGTTCTGGATGACGTCGCGGGCGGCACCGATGCCGTCGTAGTAGCCTGCGCGGCCGCCGATGCCGATGTCCTCGGCCATCGTGATCTGGACGTGGCTGACGTAGTTGCGATTCCAGATCGACTCGAACAACTGGTTGGCGAACCGAAGGGCCAGGAAGTTCTGGACCGTCTCCTTGCCCAGGTAGTGGTCGATGCGGAACACGTCGTTGGAGTTGAAGACGCTGGAGACGCGTTCCTCCAGCTCACGCGCGCTGGCCAGGTCGTGCCCGAACGGCTTCTCGATGACGACCCGGCTCCAGGGGCGCGTGGACGACTTGTCCACCAGGGCGTGGCGACGGAGCTGCTCGATCACCTGGTCGAAGCCGGCCGGCGGGATGGAGAGGTAGAAGACGTGATTGCCTTCCGTACCCTGGGCGGCGTCGACCTCGGTGAGGGGGTCACGCAGAGCCTCGAAGCCCGCATCAGAATCGAAGGCGCCCGAGACGAACCGGAGCCCCTCCGCCAGCTGACGAAACACCTCCGCCCGGAACGGGGTCCGTGCGTGGGCCTTCACCGATTCGCTGACGTACTCGGTGAACTGCTCGGTGTCCCAGTCGCGGCGGCCGTATCCGACCAGGGCAAACCCTGGAGGCAACAGCCCCCGGTTGGCGAGGTCGTAAATCGCGGGCAGCAGCTTCTTCTGCGCGAGATCGCCGGTGACCCCGAACATCACCAGGGCACAAGGCCCGGGCACTCGGGGCAACCGGCGATCGGTCGCGTCGCGCAGGGGATTCGTCGCGGAATCGGTCACTCACCGATCCTAGCCACCCCACGCTGGGGCGGGGGTCAGGAGTTCGCGGCCTCCAGGGCGGCCTTGACGGAGTCCTGCAGTTCATGCCAGGAAACGATGAACTTCTCCACGCCCTCGGTCTCGAGGAGGTCGAAGACCTCCGCCAGGTCGACACCCGCCGCGGACACCTGATCGAGCACGGCCTGGGCCGCAACGGCCTTGCCCTCGATGGGGGCGCCGAGCTCGCCGTGGTCGCCGTAGGCCAGCAGGGTCGTCTCGGGCATCGTGTTGACGACGCCCTGGGCGACCAGATCCGAGACGTACAGCGTGTCGGGGTAGGCGGCGTTCTTCGTCCCGGTCGAGGCCCACAGCGGGCGCTGCGGATTGGCGCCCTTCGCTGCCAGCGCCTTGAAGCGGTCGGAGGAGAACACCTGGTTGAAGGCGCCCAGCGCCACCTCGGCGTTGGCGATCGCCGCCTTGCCCTGGAGCGCGGCATCGGCGCCGAGCGCCTCCAGGCGCTTGTCGATCTCGGAGTCGACGCGGCTGATGAAGAACGACGCCACCGAGTGGATGCCCGCCAGGTCGATGCCCGCCGCCGCGGCCTGCTCCAGGCCGGTCAGGTAGGCGTCCATCACCTCGCGGTAGCGCTCCTCGGAGAAGATCAAGGTCACGTTGACCGAGATGCCCGCGGCGATGGTGGCAGTGATGGCCGGGAGGCCCGCCTTGGTCGCCGGGATCTTGATCAGGACATTGGGCCGGCCGACCGTCGAGTACAGCTCGGCCGCCTGGACGATCGTCGCCTCCGTGTCGTTGGCGAGCGTCGGGGCCACCTCGATCGACACGCGCCCGTCGAAGCCGTCGGTGGCCTCGTAGGTGTCGGCGAACAGGTCGCACGCGTCGCGCACGTCCGTCGTCGTGCAGGCGGTGATGGCCTCGTCGACGTCGCTCAGCCCGGTGAGCTGGGCGGCGTAGTCGGCGCCGTGGGTGAGCGCTGCGGCGAAGATGGTCGGGTTCGTCGTGACACCGCTCACGTAGAAGTTATCGATCATCTCGCCCAGGTTGCCGCTGGTCAGCCGGCCGCGGGACAGATCGTCGAGCCAGATCGACACGCCGGCGTCGGCGAGGCCCTTCAGGCGGTCATTCATGCAAGTCTCCTGTTGTCTGGATGGCGTCACGGACGCCTTTGGACCGACTTTACTCAACCGCCGCGCCGTGGCGGCGAGTCGTTGCCAATCCGGGACCTGACGAGACGGTGTTCCCGGGTGATGGCACGGTAAACTGCCCCGGACGCGGGGGTCACCCGGGCGTCCGGCGTTCGACCTGGAGGTTAGGTATGCACCCAACGCGCACCGAGACGCCGGCAGTGACGGCTCCCGGGCTGAAGGGCACGCTGCTGGCCTACGTCGGCCTCACCAAACCACGGATCATCGAGTTGCTCCTCGTCACCACTTTCCCGGCGATGTTCCTTGCCGCGCACGGGTTCCCCCCGCTGGGCCTGGCCGCGGTGACGTTCGTGGGCGGGTCCCTCTCGGCGGCTTCCGCAAACGTGTTCAACTCGGTGCTCGACGCCGACATCGACGAGCAGATGCGCCGCACACGCCGCCGCCCCATGGTCCGCGAGCAGGTCTCCACCCGTGCCGCCTACGTGTTCGCCATCGTGCTCGGCCTCGGGTCGGTCGTGATGCTCGGCTTCGGCGCCAACTGGCTCTCGGCGGCGCTGTCGGTGGTGGCGATCCTCTACTACGTCTTCATCTACACCGTCTGGCTGAAGCGCCGCACCCCGCTCAACATCGTGTGGGGCGGCGTCGCCGGTTGCTTCCCGCCGCTGATCGGCTGGACGGCGGTCACCGGCTCCGTGGCCTGGCCGCCGCTGATCCTGTTCCTCATCGTGTTCTTCTGGACGCCCCCGCACACGTGGGCGCTGGGCCTGCGCTACCGCGACGACTACGCGGGCGCCGATGTCCCCATGCTGCCGGTCGTCCGGGAAGCCACCCACGTCACCCGCCAGATGCTGGTCTACTCGCTGCTCACCGTCGCGACGAGCCTGGCGCTGTGGCCGGTCGCCGGGACGGGCTGGCTCTACCCGGCCGTGGCAGGCGCCAGCGGCATCGTGCTGATCTGGGAAGCCGTCGCCTTGATGCGGCGCGCCGACGCCGGCCTCACCGAGGCAAAGCTGGCACCCATGAGGCTGTTCCACTGGTCCAACAGCTACCTGGCCATCGTCTTCATCGCCGCAGCCGTCGACGCCCTGCTGTTCTGATCGGGGTCGCCGTCACCGCGACGACGGCTGCAGCAGAGAGCGACGCAGCAACTGCGGGTCACCCAAGCGGTGCCGCAGCAGCTTCTCCAGGCCGCTGATCGGGTAGAGGTTCTGCGGCGCCCGGGGGTCTTTGAACGGCTCGCTGGCGTAGCGCGGCAGGACTGCCTGCGACAGCGACGCCATCGCCGAGGCCTCCCGCGGAGAAAGATCCGGGGAGCACTCGACCCGCACCACACCGGCCCAGGGCGAGCCGCCCGAGCCGGGAAGCCGGAGGTACCAGGAGAAGCGCTCCCACGTCGTCTCCAGCCGGAACACCGGGGTGCGCTCGCCCGCGCCGAGGCGACCGACGACGCCATGCAGGTCGGCGGGCAGGTACGTCGACTGATGGGACTTGATCACACCGATCGCCCGGGGCACCTTCGTGCGCCCGCCTAGGGGCCCGTCGATGACGAGCAGGTCGTCCGGGTCCCCGCCGGACGCGGCCCGAGCCTCCGCGGCGCAGACGATCTCGAGTTCGGCGAGGCGCTGCTGCAGGGCCAGCGACAACACGTCGAAGACCTGCTTGGCCGGGTCGGGCCGGGCATGGACCATCGTCCACGTACCGAGCCGAGTCGTGATGTCGTCGGCTTCCTCGGCCGTCGTGAGGACAGCCCGCCGCACGTCCGCGAGAACGACGGTGGCAGCCTCCACGGTGGAGCGCACCACACCTGCCGCGTACGACGCGCACAGGCCCGGCGACGCCTCCACCTCCGTGCCGGACGTCATCCACAGCCGAGCCTCGACGCGACGGACGCCGTCGACGAACAACACCGTCGGCGGGCCGGTCACTCCCGAGGGGGGAAGGGGACGCCACGAGGCCGGGGGGATCTCGACGCCCGGATCGAGCCGCTGCACCGACTCGGGCAGGTCCTCCACCTCCTGCAGGCTGGAGCCGTAGCCGGGAGCCCATCCGTCGACGCTGAAGTGCATCAGCCCTCCCGCACCACGGTGGACGTTCGGGAGGAGCGGGCCACGGTGAACCGGGTCGGGATCCGTTCGGCGAGCCCTTGCACATGCGTGACGACGCCGACGAGGCGATCTCCCTGCGCCAGCCGCTCGAGCGTCGCGGCGACCACCTCCAGGCTGTCCGGATCGAGCGAGCCGAAGCCCTCGTCCAGGAAGATCGAGTCGAGCCTGGCCGCGGTGGACGACATGGTGGACAACTCCGCCGACAACGCCAAGGCCAGCGCAAGGCTCGCCTGGAACGTCTCCCCACCCGACAGCGTGCGCACCGAACGCCGCGCCTCGGCGTCGGCGTGGTCGATGACGTGGAACTCGCCCTTCTCGTGGGCGAGCGTGAACTGGCCGCCGGAGAGCTCCAGGAGTGAGGCCGAGGCGGCCTCGACGAGCACATCCAAGGCGGCGCCCGCGAGCCAGCGCTGGAACTTCTTCGCATTCAGGTGTTCGGCCAGCAGGCCGGCGACCTGGCGACGCTCCCGGGCCTCGTCGCGCTCGCGGCGTAAGGCGGCGACGCGTTCCAGATCGGCGTTGATCCGCTCCAGCAGATCGGCGGCGCGGGTGGCGGCCGCGGTGAGCGCGGCGGGGACCTGTGCGGACGAGTCCGCCGCCACGCCGCCGGTGCGGGCTTCATCGACCAAGGCCTGCGCCGCGACACCGACCTCGAGGTCGGCACGCTCAGCGCGTGCGCGCGCGTCGGCCGCGGCCTCGCCCGCCGTTACCGTGGCCTCGCCCGCCCACGCGACGAGCGCGGACCAGGACGCGGGCAGATCCGACGGATCGACCGCGGGGGCGCCCCAGGCGACGAGCGGCTCGCGAGTCTCGCGCAGCAGTCGGTCGGCCGCCGCGAGCTCGTCGTGCAGCAGGCGCTCTCGCTGAAGCGCCCGCTCCCGGGCCGCAGCGGACTCTTGGGAGACCACATAGGCGGCCTTCTCCGCCTGCTCCGCCACGTCGAGCCGTTCCAACGCCTCGGCCACCTCCTGTGCACTCGGGGCGCTCTGGAGGGCGTCGTGGAGCCGGGTCATGCGGCGTCGAGTCTCGGCGAGGGCGGCAGCGGCTGTTACGGCGGCTGCCTCGGCGGCTCGGGCATTCTCGGCGCTCGTGGCTCGGGACCTGGTCGCGTCCGCGAACGCTTCCTGGGCCTCCTCGGCCGCCGACTGGGCGGTGCGCCGGGCGTCCCGGGCCTGGGGGAGCGCCGCCTGGTCGAGGTCGGCCAGGGTGCGGGCGGCCCAGGCCAGCAATGCGTCCCAGGCGCCCTGCAGCGAAGCGGGCCCGGTCACCGGGGCGCCGTAGGCCAGCAGGCCGGAGCGTGCCTGGCCGAGGGCGGCCTCGGCGTCGTGCCGCTCGGCCTCCACCGCGGCGGCCCGCTCGCGGGCGGAGTCGAGGACGGCGCGCGCACCACGCCGCGTCGCCTCGGCGTCGGTGACCGCCCTGCGTGCCCTCTCGATCGCGGTCAGCAGCGCCGCCGCCTCGTCACGCAGGAGGGCCGCGTCGGCGTCGTCGGCCAGCAGCGACGTCCGCTGTTCCCGGGCTTCGGCGAGCGAGCGCGCCTGGCCGGACACGTCGGCGTCGGCCCGGCCCACGGCGATGCGGGCGTTCTGGGCTGCGAGCTCGGCCCGCTGGACCTCCTTCTCGGCCAGGTCGGACGCGGCAGCGTCCAAGGGCGCGGGCAGCGTGGCGACGGGAGCCGTGCACACCGGGCAGGCGTGACCGACCTGCAAACCCGCCCGCAAGCCGGCCGCCGTGGCGACGTCGCGCATCTGTGCGGCACGGCGGTGCGCGCTCTCCACCTCGGCTTCGCAGGCGTCGACCTGACGATGCGCCGCCTCCAGTGCCTGGGCTGCGGTGACTCCCCGGAGGTTCAACTCCGCGATCTTCACGTCGAGGGTCAGCGCCGACTCGTAGCGGTTCAGGTCGGCCGTCCAGGTGACCGGATCGCCCGCTTCCTGCGCGAGGTGCCGGGCGGCATCCTCTGCTCGCTCCGCCGAGGCGAGCGCGGTGGCGGCCTCGTCTTGCGCGCGAGTGGCACCGTCGAGGCGCTCGGCGAGGTCGGTGAGCCCCACGGGAGGTACGAGCGCCGCGATCGCCTGACGGCGAGTGAGCAGCGTGTCCTCAGCGGCCTCCGCCGCATCGATGTCGCCGCGGGCCGCCGTCTGAACGGCGAACGCGTCGGCCCAGGCCACCTCGGCACGCGCCTTGGCCTGTGCGGCCTCGGTGTCGCGGAGCCCGGCAGTTTGGGATTCGGCCTCCACGGAGGGCAGGGCGGCGCTCAGCTCGGCCACCTCGGCCCACTGGTCGCGCTGCCGCTCCAGGGGGGTCCGCTCGCCCGCGTCCATCAGGTGGCCACGGGCCCGGTCGTAGTCCGCCTCGCGCCGACGGGCTGTGGCCTGGCTCGCCTCGACCTCAGCGCGGACCGCGTCGGCTCGCTGGGCCAGGTCGGTGATGCCGGCGGGGATCCGCACGGCGAGCAGCCGTTCGACGGTATCCTGCGCCTGCGTGGCGGCCGCGGCCGTCTCGTGGGCCTCGGCCCGAGCGCGGTCGAGTGCGGTGAACAGGGTGTCGGTGCGCTCGCGCAGCAGCCGGAGCTCCTCGACGCGGGAGGCCGCCGCCTGCGCGGCTTCCGGGGTGGCCGCCCCCAGGTCGCCGAGACGGGCCTCCAGCCGAGCCACCGCCGTGTCGGCCGTGCTGCGCCGCGCGCTCGCGGCGCGCATCACGATGTCGTACTGGTGAGCGCCCAGGAGCTTGAGCAGGATGTCTTGCCGATCGCCGACGGTGGCGTTCAGGAACTCGGCGAACCGGCCTTGCGGAAGGACGACCGCCTTGGTGAAGTCGTCGAAGGACAACCCCAGCAGCGTCTCCACGGCGGGCGTCACGTCACGCACCTCGGAGGCGAGGACATCGGTCGTCTCGGTCGTGGCGGTGGCCTGGCTCGGATCGTCGAAGCGTTCCAGGACGGCGGACTTCTGCTGGATGCTCTGCCCGCTGCGGCGGACCTCGCGGGCGACCTGATAGCGCTGCTCACCGACGTCGAACACCAGCCTGACGGTGGCCCGCGTGGTCGTCGGGGCCAACGCGTACTGAACGGAGTTGGATCGCCCCCAGCGCGGCGCCGACCCGTAGAGGGCGAACACCATCGCGTCGATCACGGTCGACTTTCCTGAGCCGGTCGGGCCGATGAGAGCGAAGTAGTCCGTGCCCTCGAAGTCGACGGTCGTGGGCGCCCGGAACGAGGCGAATCCCTCCATCTCCAGACGGACGGGGCGCATCAGCTGACTCCTGTCGTTTCGTCGAGCAGTTCGGAGAACAGCGCGGTCAGCCGTGGATCCTGCAGGCCGGCTTCGTCGCAGTAAGCGGCGAACAGGTCGCGGGGCGACCGGGTGGTGTGCTGGACGCCGCGATGGGTCCGGGTCTGGGCGAAGTCGGGGTGGATGCGGATCTCCAGCGCCTGAGGCAGCGCCTCCAGCACCTCGTCGCGCAGCCCGGCCCGGACCGGCTCCTGCACGACGACGCGCAGGTAGTCGTCGCCGAAGTCGGCCCTCGCAGCGATCAACTCCGCGACGGTGCCGGTGACGGTCCGCAGACGTTTGCCGGTCGTGAGCGGGATGTCGGTGATCGTGGCGGGCGTCCGGGGCGAGGCCTCGACCAGGCACACCACCGGTGTGTTCTCCTGCTCGCCGAAGTCGACGGCCACCGGGGCCCCGGAGTAGACGACCGGGACGGGAGCCGGGATCTGTTGACGGCGGTGCAGGTGCCCGAGCGCGACGTAGTGCGCGGTGATCGGGAAGGCCTGTGCCGAGACGTGGTACTCAAAGATCGACTGAGCCTCGCGCTCGCCGCCGCCCATCACACCGCCGGTGCACGTCAGGTGCGCCATGACGATGTTGACCGTGTCGGGGGTGAACGAGCGCGCCAGCGTCGCGAGGATCTCGCGGACGGACCGCTCGTAATGGCCCGCGTTCTCCGAGGGAGTACCGGTGACGATCTCCTCGGTGCCGAGGATCCGCCGCCGCGAGACGAACGGCACCAGCGCCACCACCGCCTCCTCCCCGGTCGCCCGGGCAGTGAAGCGGTGGACGCCGCCCTCCTCGGCGGTCCGGACCATGCCGCTGTAGTCGATGCCGGCCACCGCCATGAGCTGACGCAGGGCCTCGAAGGTGCGGGCGTGGTCGTGGTTGCCCGCGATGACGATCACCTCGATGCCAGCCTGGGCCAGCGCCAGCAGGGCCCCGTTGACGAGCCGCTGGGCCTCGGCGCTCGGGGCGGCCGAGTCATAGAGGTCCCCGGCGATCAGGACGGCGTCCACGTTCTCGCGCAGGGCGATGTCGACGATCTCGCGCAGCACCGCACGCTGCTCCTCGAGCCTGCTGCGGCCCTTCAGGGTCTTGCCGACGTGCCAGTCGGCCGTGTGGAGGAACTTCACGACGCTCCTTCTCAGAACGGTGCCGGGTCGGCGTCGCGGGCCATGCGGGCCATGATGCCCAGGGGTGCGTCGGTGTCCGGCGCGGTCTCCGATGCACGTGTGGCCCAGGCGGGGAACGGGAACTCGACCGCCAACGGGACGGGCAACTCCGGCTGGGAGACGAACATGGCCCCCGGTTTGGCCAACGTCGCCCGCTGCCGTTGGGAGGTGGGCAGGAAGCCGTATTCGGGGCGCCCCGCCTCGGCGGGATCAAGCCGACCGACGATGCGGATCGACGAGTTCGACACGATGCGGCGTTCCACTTCGGAGGCCGTCTGCTGGGCACCGATGAGGATGATTCCCAGCGAGCGGCCGCGTTCGGCGACGTCGAGCAGCACCTCCTTGATGGGGGAGTTGCCTTCCCGCGGGGCGTGCTTGTTCAACTCGTCGAGCATGGTGAAGAGCAGACCGCCCGCCCCCGCCTTCTCCTTCGCCTCGGTCTCGGCCCGCAGGACGACGCCCACCACGAACCGCTGCGCCCGATCCGGGAGGTTGTGCAGATCGACGACGGTGACCTGCCGGTCGGTCGCGATGCGGCGCCTGCCGCTGGCGGCGGGGAGATCCCCGCGGATGAGCGGGCCGAGTGCTTTGAGCGAGGACCGCAGCCGGCGCAGGAACGCGTTGATGGATCCGCCCGTGGTGGCCGCGCCCGCCCAATCCGCTTTCGTGTCGTCGTCTTGGAGGCGGGCGGCGATGAACTCCACCAGGTCGGCATAGGTGCGGATCTGGCTGCCGCCGATCGAGACCGCGCCGTCCGTTCCGGCGGCGATCGCCTCCCGCCGCAACTGCGCGGCCACCTGGTGCACCACGAGCGTGTACTGGTTCCGGTCGTCCTCGGCGTCGGCGAACACGTAGGGGAGCAACTCCTGGCGGCAGAACTCCTCCAGCGTCCACCAGAACGCGTCGACGCCACTGGTGCGGCCCGTCACCTGGGGACGCCCGGTGAGATCCCCCGGCGTGGGGGGCGCGAAGAACCGCACCGAGCCGAACGGGGTGGCGGGCAGTCCCAGGCGGGCGTACTGGGAGCGCTGGTCGTCGGTGAGCTTCAGGTTGGGGCGGTCGAGGAACATCAGATCCTCGCCCTTGACCGCGAAGATCAGCGCCTTCGCCGCGAGGGAGCGGTCGCCCAGGACGCCGGAGGCGAAGATCGAGTGCAGCAGGAACAAGGCGAAGCTCGTCTTGGTGGCCACTCCGGAGATGCCCGAGATGGACACGTGGGCGCCGCGCGTGCCGTCGAGAAACTCCAGGTTGATGTAGACCGGTTCGCCGTCTCGCCCGAGCCCGACCACCACCTTGTCCGACATCGAGTCGAAGTAGAGGGCTCGATCCCGGACGCTGCCGGTGGCGCGTTCGGCCGTGGTCCCGGGAAGCGGGGGGACGTACACCTCGGGGTCGACCCTCGTGGTGGTGATCTCCGCGATCTCCTGTGTGTTGGCCGGCAGGACGCCGTCGGCGATGAGGAAGGCGTCGGACCCGAAGCTGGCGCCCTCATGCCGGGCGACGACCTGGGTGACGACGCCCGACGTACGGACGGAGCCCACTCCGGGAACGTCACGCTGGGTCGTGACGACGTCGTCCAATTGCAGGTAGGCGCCCGGCCCGACCGCAACGCTGAACCGCAGCGGTGTGGAGTCGCTGGTGCCGGCGACGAGGCCGACGGGGTCTGGCTGCTGTGTCATGAGGCCTCTCGGTGACGTGCGTCGATGCTCGTGGTCACCGTAGCGCCGCCGACCGACGGTTTCGGGGCAGTCGCCGAACTCTGAGTCCCGCTGTCAGTTCTGCGGGCGAACCGCGGCCCCCGGGACACCCGGCCGCGTCAGTAGGAACAGGTGGGACAGCGCGGCCGCGAACAAGGTGGTGCCGACCATGTGCGCGAACACCATCCACATCGGCAGATGGGTGAAGTACTGCACGTAACCGATCAGTCCCTGCAGGAGGATGACCGCCAGCAATCCCAGCCACAGACGTCGCGCACGGGGCTCGGCCCACGCCCAGAACAGCCCCAGCGCCACAGCGGCGACGATGGCCCACACGGCCCACGCGTGCAGTTTGGCCGTCAGGTCGGGGGAGAGGCCGTTGCGCTGCGCGGCCCCGTCGCCCGCGTGCGGCCCCGCGCCGGTGACCACGACGCCCAACGCGATGATGAGGACCCCGAGGGCGAACACGACGGTGGTGAGCAGATGGAGCCGAGGTGGTACGCGCACCGGGGAGAGGTCGAAGGCCAGGTGCACCAGTTGCACGCAGATACCGATCAAGGCGACGGAGGCGACCATGTGCAGGCCGACCACCCAGGGGTTGAGCTGGACGAGCACCGACACGCCGCCGATGACCGCCTGGGCGATGATGCCCAGCCCGACGCAGAACGCGAGCGTGGGCAACTGCCGCGGCGCGGTCCCGGCCCGGTAGGCGCGCCGGGCGGCGAGGAACATGCCCAGAGCAATGGCCGCCAGGGCGAAGGTCAGCAGCCGGTTGCCGAACTCGATGAGCCCGTGCATGCCGTCCTCGGGCAGCGGCACGTAGGACCCGGGCTGGCACTGCGGCCAGGTGGCGCAGCCGAGCCCGGACTTGGTGAGGCGCACCAGCGCGCCCGTCCACACGATCACCATGTTGGCGACGAGGGAGGCGACGGCCCACCGCCGCAGGGACACCGTGGATGGTGAGCGGAGCGGGGTCGTCGAGGTCAGCTGGTCCATCGGAACGCCTTTCGAGCCACGAACAGGGCGACGGCCGACCAGGCCGCCAGGATCATCACGAGGAAGGGCGTGAACGCGCCCACGGCCGCCCCACGCAGGGTTTCCCCCAGCGCGCCGGACGGTAGGAGCAGCAGGGGGACGCGGACGGCGTCGGGATAGCTGTCCACGGGCAGCACCAAGGCGCCTCCGGCGGCCACGAGCAGGTAGATCAGGTTGGCGATGGCCAGGGTCGCCTCGGCGCGAAGCCGACCGGCCAGCGCCAGGGCGAAGCCCGCGAAGCAGACCAGCGCGAAAGCGGCGGCCAAGACCGCCAGGGCGGCCTGGCCGGGGTCGAACACGGGCCGCCAGCCCAACGCGAACGCGACCGTCGCGATGATCGCCACCTGCCCCCAAGCGATCGCCGCGGTGGCCAGCGCCTTCCCGGCCACCAGGTCGGCGCGGGTGAGCGGGGTCGCCGCCAGTCGCTCCAGCACGCCGTTGCGACGCTCGAACCCTGTGTTGATCGCCAGCGACGTGAAGGAGGTCGACCACAGGGCGAGCGCGATCACCGAGGCGGGAAAGACCTGGCGTCCCATCCCGAAGCCGTCGCCGGTGACCATGCCGGCCACGAGCAGGCCGATCGGGATCACGAGCGCCAAGAGCAACTGCTCTCCGTTGCGCAGCAGCAGCGAGGCTTCCAGGATGGCATGCCGCAGCACGCGATCGCCGCGGGGGGCGACTCCGGGTCGCGGGGACAGATCGAGACTCACGGCGCCTCCGTCGTGTAGGCCAAGAAGACGTCCTCCAAGGACGCCTCGGCGGTGAGATCGGGCACCGTGCCGTCGATGACGACCCGTCCGCCGTCCATGATCCAGACGTGGTCGGCGAGATCGGCGGCCTCGTCCATGGCGTGGGTGGTGAGCACCACGGCCACTCCGGCCTGGGCAAGCTCCCGGATGAGCGCCCAGGTACGGCGGCGGGCGTGTGGGTCCATGCCGGCGGTGGGCTCGTCCAGCAGCACCAGGTCGGGGCGTCCTACCAGTGCGCCGGCCAGATTGACGGCCTGCTGCTGGCCGCCGGACAGGCGTCGGTAGGGAGTCTTCGCGCTGAGATCGATGCCGATCCGTTCGGCGAGCGCGTCGACCGACTGCGGGTGGGCGTACAAGGAGGCGAGGTAGCGCAGCAGTTCGCGGGGGCGGACCCCCGACCAGGCTCCCGTCGCCTGCGGCATCAAGCCGATGCGCGCGAGGGCGTCCGGATGCCCGGCGGGTAGCCCCAGCGTCGTGGCGGTGCCCGCCGTCGCCGCGACGAGACCGGTGAGCACGCGGATCGCGGTGGTCTTGCCGGCGCCGTTGGGTCCCAGCAGGGCGGTCACGGCACCCGCATGGGCCTCGAACGACAGGCCCCGGAGCACCGGGGTGTCGCCGAAGGTCACCTCGAGGTCGGAACAGGCCAATGCGGGCGTGGACGGCACCCGGTCAGCCTAGCGTCGCCGAGTCAGGAGGGGCTGCGCACCTGACGGGGCGCACCCGCGCCATGGCGATGAGGCGCACCGGCGCCAGAGCGGGGGTAAGTTTGCGTCTGGCGCGTATTTTGCAAGAATGGTGTTGTCAAAACTGAGGGGAGGTACGCGCATGTCCAGCCATGAGACCCTGCCTGCACACGACGCCGATTCCGACGAGGCCACCACCCGTGATCGGGTGGCCCGTTCCATTCTGGAACAGGGCCCCTCGACGGCCGCCGAACTCGCCGAACGGCTCGCCTTGACTCCCGCCGCCGTCCGCCGCCACCTGGCCGCCCTGATCGACTCCGGGCACCTGGAGGCGCGCGATCAACGGGTCTACGGGCAGCGCGGACGCGGTCGTCCGGCGAAGGTATTCTGCCTGACCGACGCAGGCCGCAGCGACTTCTACCAGGCGTATGATCGGCTGGCCATCTCCGCCTTGGAGTTCCTCCGGGCCGAGGGTGGCGAGCAGGCCGTCACCGCCTTCGCCGACCAGGTGATGGAGGAGGTCCGCCGACGATTCACCGCCGAGGGGGCCGACTACGCCAGTCCCGCCGACGCCCTGGCCGAGGTGCTCAACGAGCAGGGGTACGTCGCGACGCTCAAGCCCGTCGCGTCCGGCACCCAGCTGTGCCAGTACCACTGCCCGGTCGCGCACGTGGCACGGGCGTTCCCTGAGCTCTGCGCAGCAGAGACCCGCGTTTTTTCTGAACTACTGGGGAGCCACGTGCAGCGGCTCGCCACGATCGCCCACGGTGACGGGGTGTGCACGACGCACATTCCGCACCCTGTTGAGAGGACCAGTTGATGACCCAGACCCAGGCGCCCGGCCTCGGCGCAACCCAGGACGAGCACCTCGAGGCGCTCGGCAACTACCGCTTCGGCTGGCACGACAAGGACGCCGCGGGTGCGGCGGCGCGACGTGGCCTCAATGAGGATGTCGTGAAGGACATCTCCGGCCGCAAGGACGAACCCGAGTGGATGCTGCAGCGCCGCCTGCGCGGGCTGAAGCTCTTCGATCGCAAGCCGATGCCCACGTGGGGTGCGGACTTGTCGGGCATCGACTTCGACAACATCAAGTACTTCGTGCGCTCCACCGAGAAGCAGGCGACGTCGTGGGAAGACCTGCCCGAGGACATCAAGAACACCTACGACCGGCTCGGCATCCCCGAGGCCGAGAAGGCCCGCCTGGTGGCGGGCGTCGCGGCGCAGTACGAGTCGGAGGTCGTGTACCACAAGATCAACGAGGAACTGGAGCGCCAAGGCGTCATCTTCCTCGACACCGACACCGCGCTGAAGGAGCACCCGGAGATCTTCGAGGAGTACTTCGGCAGTGTGATCCCGGCCGGAGACAACAAGTTCGCCGCGCTGAACACCGCGGTGTGGTCGGGCGGCTCCTTCGTCTACGTCCCCAAGGGCGTCCACGTGTCCATCCCGCTGCAGGCCTACTTCCGGATCAACACCGAGAACATGGGCCAGTTCGAGCGGACGCTGATCATCGCCGACGAGGACTCCTACGTCCACTACGTCGAGGGCTGCACCGCCCCGATCTACAAGTCGGACTCGCTGCACTCGGCCGTCGTCGAGATCATCGTCAAGAAGGGCGCCCGCGTCCGGTACACGACGATCCAGAACTGGTCCAACAACGTGTTCAACCTCGTCACCAAGCGGGCGACCTGCGAGGCCGGGGCGACGATGGAGTGGATCGATGGGAACATCGGTTCCAAGGTGACGATGAAGTACCCGGCCGTGTGGCTGCTGGGCGAGCATGCCAAGGGGGAGACTCTCTCCATCGCCTTCGCGGGCGAGGGGCAGCACCAGGACACCGGCTCGAAGATGGTGCACGCCGCACCGCACACCTCCAGCTCGATCATCTCCAAGTCGGTGGCGCGTGCCGGTGGCCGGGCCGCGTACCGGGGCCTGGTCGAGGTGCAGCCGCAGGCCCATCACAGCGCGTCCAGCGTCAAGTGTGACGCGTTGCTGGTGGACACGGTGAGCCGGTCGGACACCTACCCCTACGTCGATGTCCAGGTGGACGACGTCTCCATGGCCCACGAGGCGACCGTCTCGAAGGTGTCCGAAGACCAGCTCTTCTACCTGATGCAGCGCGGCATGGGTGAGGACGAGGCGATGGCGATGATCGTCCGCGGCTTCGTCGAGCCCATCGCCCGCGAGCTGCCGATGGAGTACGCGCTCGAGCTGAACCGCTTGATCGAACTGCAGATGGAAGGAGCCGTGGGCTGACGCCCGCGGGGAGGATACGAACACCGTGACCGTGACTGAAGTTCCCAACGTCGCCCAGGCGATCGAGACCGTCGAATCGCACCTGCATCCGAAGCCCAGCTTCGATCTGGCCGACCACCCGGTGCCCACCGGCCGGGAGGAGGTCTGGCGATTCACCCCGCTGCGCCGCATCAAGGCGCTGCTCGAGGCGGCGCCCGATACCGGCGTGCTCACCGTGGCCATCAATGCCCCCGAGGGCGTCGAGGTCGGGGAGCTGGCCGCCCGCCAGTCCCCGCGCGGCACCGTCCTGGTGCCGGGGGATCGCCTGGCCGCATTGGCCGACTCCGACGTGGCCTCGGCCCGCTACGTCCGCATCCCGGCGGACCTGGAGCTCGCCGAGCCGGTCTTCATCGATCTCCACGGGGAGGACGCCCAAGGGCGGGCCAACCTGGTGACCGTCCTGGTCGCCGAGCCGCACTCCAAGGCGACGGTGGTGCTGCGGCACACCGGGTCCGCGCAGGTGCTGGAGAACGTCGAGATCGACGTCCGCCCGGGAGCCAGCCTCACCGTGGTCTCGCTGCAGGACTGGGCCGATGACACGCTGCACGGCGGCGAGCACACCGCCCGCGTGGGCCGCGATGCGAGCTACCGACACGTCAACGTCAGCTTCGGGGGCAACGTCACCCGCCTGCACACCAACGTCTACTACGAGGGCCCCGGCGGGCGGGCGGAACTGTACGGGGTGTACTTCGCCGATGCGGGCCAGCACATCGAGCACCGGATGTTCGTCGACCACAACGCGCCCGACACCTACAGCCACGTCGACTATCGAGGTGCGCTGCAAGGGCAAGACGCCCACACGGTGTGGGTCGGGGACGTCTTGATCCGGAAGATCGCCGAGAACATCGAGACGTATGAGACCAACAAGAACCTGGTGCTCACCGAGGGGGCGCGCGCCGACTCCGTGCCGAACCTGGAGATCGAGACCGGCGAGATCATCGGGGCCGGCCACTCCTCGACCACAGGCCGGTTCGACGACGAGCAGCTGTTCTACCTCACCAGCCGGGGAATTGATCCCGACGAGGCGAAGCGTCTCGTGGTGATGGGCTTCTTCGTCGAGATCATCCGGCGCATCGGCATCGACGATCTCGAAGAGCGGCTGATCGCCGAGGTGGAGCGGGAGCTCGCCGAGACCGTCGGCACCGCCAAGCACGTCCAGGAGGCCGAGTGAGCTGGACCGTCGCCTGCCCGGTTGCTGAACTGGAGGAAGACCTGCCGTTCTCGGTGGATGTCGACGGCGAGCTGATCGCCCTTGTCTCCACCGAGGGGGAGGTGTTCGCGATCCAGGATCGCTGCAGCCACCGCGACGTGATGCTGAGCCTAGGAGACGTCGAGGACTGCACCCTCGAATGCGTCGCCCACGGCAGCCGTTTCGATCTGCGTACGGGTGAGGCGCTTGATCTGCCCGCCACGCAGTCCGTCCCCGTTTTCCCCGTCAAGATCGAGGGAGACGACGTCTACGTCGACCTCGACAACCCGATTACACAGGAGTCCTGAACCACCATGTCGCTCGTTATTTCCGGCCTGCACGTCGACGTCGAGACCGAGGACGGCCCCAAGGAGATCCTCAAGGGCGTGGATCTCACCATCAACCCGGGCGAGGTCCACGCGATCATGGGCCCCAACGGCTCCGGCAAGTCGACGCTGGCCTACAGCCTCGCCGGTCATCCGAAGTACCACATCACCGCGGGCACCGTGGAACTGGACGGCGCCTCGATCAACGACCTCACCGTCGACGAGCGCGCCCGCGCCGGTCTCTTCCTCGCGATGCAATACCCGGTCGAGGTGCCCGGCGTCTCCACCGCCAACTTCCTGCGCACCGCCAAGACGGCCATCGACGGCGAGGCCCCGAAGGTCCGCACCTGGGTCAAGGAAGTCAACGCCGCCATGCAGGAACTCGGCCTGGACGAGAGCTTCACCTCCCGCTCCCTGAACGAGGGCTTCTCCGGTGGTGAGAAGAAGCGCGCCGAGATCGTGCAGTTGCAGTTGCTGAACCCGAAGTACGCGATCCTCGACGAGACGGACTCCGGCCTGGACATCGACGCGCTGCGCGTCGTCGCCGACGGCGTCAACCGCTACACCGCCCAGGGTGACCGCGGCGTGCTGCTGATCACGCACTACACGCGGATCCTGAACTACATCAAGCCCGATTTCGTCCACGTGTACGTCGATGGCCGCGTCGTCGCCGCAGGCGGCCCGGAACTCGCCGACAAGCTGGAGGAGACCGGCTACGACTCCTACATCGCCGCGGCACGGACGCATGCCTGATCGAGCCGACGCGACGCTGCTGCCCGCTCGGGTCAGATCGGACTTTCCGATCCTGGCCCGGCGGGTCGGCGACGAGCCCCTGGCCTACCTCGATTCGGCGAACACCTCGCAGAAGCCGCGGGCGGTCATCGATGCCATCGCGGAGCATTACGCCGAGCACAACGGCAACGTGGCGCGCGCCATGCACACTCTCGGTGCCGAGGCGACCGCCGGTTTCGAGGGCGGCCGCAACAAGGTGGCGACCTTCGTGCAGGCGACGCGTCCCGAAGAGATCATCTTCACCAAGAACGCCTCCGAGGCGCTGAACCTCGCCGCGCACACTCTCGGCCAGCACCTGCGCATCGGCCCCGGCGACGAGATCGTCGTCTCGGTGCTGGAACACCACTCCAACATCGTTCCGTGGCAGTTGCTGTGCCAGCGCACGGGCGCCACTCTCCGTTGGTTCGATGTCACCGAGGAAGGCCGCCTGGACGTGGCGAAGGCCGACGCGGAGGGGCTCATCAACGAGGCGACGAAGATCGTGTCGGTGGCGTGGGTCTCCAACGTGCTGGGCACGGTCAACCCGGTGACCGAGCTGGTCTCCCGCGCCCATGCCGTGGGTGCCATCGCGGTGCTGGACGCCTCGCAGGCGGTGCCGCAGTTCGGCGTCGACCTGCCCGCCACCGGCGCGGACCTGGTCGCGTTCACCGGCCACAAGATGCTCGGCCCCACCGGGATCGGCGTCCTGTGGGGTCGCTACGACCTGCTCGCCTCCCTGCCGCCGTTCCTCGGCGGGGGTGAGATGATCGAGGTCGTCACCATGGAGCGCTCCACCTACGCGCCGCCCCCGGCCCGCTTCGAGGCGGGGACCCCTCCGATTGCCCAGGCCGTCGGCTTGGGCGCGGCCGTGGACTACCTGTCGGCGATCGGGATGGACGTGGTGGCCGCGCACGAGTCAGCGATCACGGGTTATGCCCTGGACCGTCTCGTGAACGCGGCGGGCGTGCGCGTCCTGGGGCCGACCGAACCGGTCGATCGGGGCGGGGCGATCTCGTTCACGCTCACCAGCGCGGACGGTTTCGCGATCCACCCGCACGACATCATGCAGATGCTGGACAGTCGGGGCGTGGCCGTCCGTGGCGGGCATCACTGCGCGGGTGCGCGGCGCGCGCGGCTCGGGCGCGGGGCGTCCACCCCGGCATCGTTCTCGGTGCATTCAGGCCCCGAGGCGGTCGCCCA
>RRZT010950002.1_pt1 | contig 40382 bp, 37 predicted proteins | sample 2165551 | NCBI WGS metagenome assembly RRZT01 (sample SAMN10456910, study PRJNA506462) | wastewater metagenome | biome: wastewater; feature: sludge; material: wastewater sludge; isolation source: wastewater sludge with Escherichia coli K12::gfp cells carrying plasmid... | place: USA: Moscow, Idaho...
CGCGGAGCGAGTGCGGTTGATCCACCTTCCCGCGGGTCCGTCGACCCCGCTCGCCAAGAGCGCCATGGAGATCGCCATCGAGCCCTTCCGAAACTCGTTGGCCGAGGCGATGGTCGGCACGGCGTACGACGTTTTGCACTGCCACCACTGGTTCAGCGGCGTGGCGGCTCTGCCTGTGGCTCGTCAACATGGCGTGGCTACGGTGCAGTCCTTCCATTCGGTCGCCGCACCGGTGGACGCGGCATCTCCGGCGGCTGGCGAGCCGGCCGAATCCTCCGGCAGGATTGCCGGTGAGTTACTGGCCTCGACTCAGGCGGACCTCGTCGTCGCCGTATCCCAGGCCGAGGCTGGCACGATCCAGGCGCGGTACCCCGTCGATCCGGAGAAGATCGCCATCGTTCTGCCTGGCGTCGATGTGGCTCAGTTCCATCCCGCTGCGGCGCCCAGTCAGAGTCGTTACCTGCTGTTCGCCGCGCGACTGCAGCCGCTCAAGGGTCCGGATCTCGCCATGAAGACGCTCGCGGCCCTTCCGCCAGCGCTTGACGATGTGCGGTTGGTGTTGGCGGGGGCTGCCTCGGCGGACTTCGCGTCGTTCACGGCCGAGCTGCGCTCCCTTGCCGCAGAGTTGGGTGTCGCGGACCGCGTCGTGTTCGCCGGGCCGCAGACGCGACCGCAACTCGCGGGGTTGATGCGTGAAGCAAGCGTGTTCTTGTTGCCCTCCTGGTCAGAGACTTTCGGGCTTGTCGCGTTGGAATCGGAAGCCTCGGGGGTTCCCGTTGTCGCGTGGCGCGGGGCGGGCGGGCCCCCAGAAGCGATCCCCACCGACGGGGGAGTGCTGCTCGACTCGCGTGACCCCGCCGACTGGGCGGACGCGTGCGCGGGGCTGCTGTCGTCCGACGATGGCTGGGCGGCACTGTCTGCCGCCGCACGATCCTTTGCCGAGGCGCACACGTGGGACGCCACGGCGGCCGGGCTGGAGAATTCCTACGCCCGCGTGGTCCCGGGAGATCGATGAACGGCCCCGTGTGGGACGCCCTGACAGCGGCGTCTCGGGTCGCGTTTGTGCACGCCCACCCAGACGACGAGACGTTGACGACCGGTGCTTTGATGTCGGCGCTGGCCGATGCCGGGGTGGAATGCTGCCTGGTGACGGCCACACGCGGGGAGCGTGGGGAAGTCGTCGACGGGGTCGTGACGGGTGACCGCCCGCTATCGCAGATTCGCGCAGTCGAACTGGCGGACGCCATGGACGCCCTTGGAGTCGCCCGGCACGCGATGTTGGGACAGTCCCCGGCGCGTGCCGACGACGCGGCACCGGTGCGTTACACGGATTCCGGCATGCGGTGGCTCGACGGCGACGAGACGCTGGCAGGTCCTGCGCTGGACGCCCGCGCGGACAGCCTCACGGCGATGCCTGTGGAGGAGGAGGTCGCTGATCTCACGGCCGCGCTCGAACGCTGGCGCGTGGACCTTGTCGTCAGCTATGACGAGGCCGGTACGTACGGGCATCCCGATCATGTCCGTGTGCACGAGATCGCCTCTCTCGCTGCGTCGCGCATCGGAGTCAGGTTCCTTGAGGTCATCTCCCCGGGTCGCGAGGTGGCGGTCACCCATGAACGGGTGGAACTCGCCTCGCAGATGTCGGCCCTGGGGCGCGCCCTCGCAAGCTACGCGACGCAGTTGACGGTGCTCGGTGAGACGACAGACCCGGCGTCCCGATTCGCGACACCGGGCTTCCGCGTACGACACGTCGGCGGCCAAGCCGCCGACGTGTGGTGTGAGGCTACCCTGCGCTGGGGGGATCAGTAAGCACGCTTGTCAGGCGTGCAGGTAGCCCAGGAGATGGTTCCTCTCGTCAGTGAGCTGGTCGATCCGCCACTTGACCACGTCGCCAATGCTCACGATGGCCTGCATTCGACGTTCCTCCACAACGGGGACGTGCCGGACGCGTTGATAGGTCATGGCATGGGCTGTGTCTTCGATGCTGTCGTCAGGCGTGACTGTGAACACTTGGACGGTCATGATGTGCGACACCGGCTTGGACATGACGTCGGCGTCCTCTTGCGCCAAGGCACGAACTATGTCGCGTTCGCTGACGATTCCCTCAATGTGGCTTCCGTCGGAACTGATGACGACTGCACCGATGTTGCGTTCGGTGAGCAGGGACACGATCTGGCGCACTGTACTGGTTGGAGGAGCGGTCACAACCTCGCTCCCCTTGTTGCGGATCACGTCGTGGATCTTCATGTTGTGAAGCTACCCTGTGCTTCACGGCAAAGCTAGGCTCCGACGACGGCTTTTAGCCGGTCCACAGGGCATATTTCAGCAGCGATCAGCAAAGGAGGTAGGGACGTGTCCGACTTCACGGGAATCACGGCGGCAGTGCGCGCAGGGGTGGCCTCGGACATGGCGCACCACGCCGTCGTCCCACCCCTGTACCTATCGACGAACTACTGGTACGCCGGGTTGGACGAGCCGCAACGCTACGACTATTCGCGATGCGCCAACCCGACGCGCGACGTGTTCGCGGAGGCGCTGGCCGTGGCCGAAGGCGGCAGCGGCTGTACGGTGACGGGCACCGGCATGGCCGCTGCCACCCTCGTCGCCACCACCTTGCTTCATCCTGGGGACGTGCTTGTCGCTCCGCACGACTGCTACGGGGGCACATGGCGGTTGTTCGACGCGCTGGCGCGCAAGGGCGGATTCACGCTGCGCGTCTGTGACCTGACGACCCCGGCCGGCATCGCCGACGCCATGGAGTTACAACCCAGCGTCGTATGGGTCGAAACGCCTTCAAACCCGCTGCTCCGCATCACGGACATCGCGGCCGTCACGGAAGCGGCCCACCGGATCGGCGCTCTCGTGGCCGTCGACAACACCTTCTTGTCTCCGGCGTTGCAGAGCCCGCTGCAGTTGGGTGCCGACATCGTCGTCCACTCGGGGACCAAGTACCTCAACGGGCACAGCGACGTCGTGATAGGTGCGGTCATCGCCGCCTCGCCCGACGTGCATGAACGCCTGGAGTGGTGGGCGAATGCCCTCGGGGTGACGGCTTCGGCGTTCGACTCCTACCTCGCGCTGCGTGGATTTCGCACCTTGCATGCTCGCATGCGCGTCCACCAAGAAAACACCACCGCGATCGTGGAGGCGGTGTCCGATCACCAGGCAGTCTCCGGCGTCTTCTACCCGGGCCTGCCGAGCCACCCGGGCCACGACATCGCCTCCCGCCAGCAGCAGGGATTCGGCGCGATGTTCAGTGTCGAGTTGGCCGGTGGGCGGCGCGCCGTCGACGCGTTCCTTCGAGGATTGCGTGGGTTCACGCTGGCCGAATCGCTGGGAGGGGTGGAAAGCCTCGTGGCGCACCCTGCGACCATGACCCATGTTGCGATGCCGCCACACGTTCAGGTCGCCGCAGGAATCACCCCTGGCCTGCTGCGGTTTTCCGTCGGCATCGAGGACGCGAAGGACCTGATACGCGAACTTTCTGCGGGCCTGGACAGAGCGGCCACCGTGTAATGACGCTCTCGCTGGGGCTCCGACACGCTGACCGTGGGGTCCGAGGTCCGGCGAGGTGCGTTACTAGGGTGTGGGCGTGAGCGGCGCGGATCGGGTGTCCATCGGCTACATGGCTCCATCGCAGATTGCCGACCCTGCGGAGTCCGCCGACATGGCCGTCCTCGCCGAGGATCTCGGCTTTGACTCTGTTTTCATCGCAGACCAATTTCAGCCGTGGCGCACGGTCGGACACAGTTCGGCCATCGTGCCCTGGCTGGGTTTTGTTGGCGCTCGCACACGGAAAATCCACCTCGGCGTGAACGCGATGGTCGCGTCGCGTCGCCGCGCCCCGTCGATCATCGCTCAAGAGTTCGCGACCTTGGCCTGCCTTCTCCCTGGCCGCGTCTCACTCGCCCTCGGGACGGGCGACGGACACGACGACATCGCCGCAACCGGACGGCGCTGGCCAGCCGAACTCAAACGCGTCCAGCGGCTGCGTGAGTCGGTCGAGATCGTTCGCGGTCTGTGGCGAGGCGAGCGGGTCACCTACCGGGGCGAATCGTTTCGGGTGCATGACGCGCAGCTGCATGATCTCCCTGCGACGACCGTCCCGTTGCTCGTCACGGCAACCAGTGAGGCCGAGGCCCGGCTTGCGGGGGAACTCGGCGACGGCATGGTGTGCTCGTCGGGTTTCGGGCTACGAGCCCACCGCGACCAGTTCGTCACCACGGCCCGTTCTGCCGCGAGAAAGCCCCGTGCCTTGAACCTCGTCCTCGAAGTACGCCTGTCGTACGACCCGAATCCCCGCCTTGCGGCGAAGAGCGCGCGACCGTGGCTACCGGCTCACGTCGTGGACGACGACCGGTACGCACCGGCGCTGTTCGACGCGACACGGGGGACCATGCAAGGTCAGAAGGACACGCGCTGGATCGTGGCGTCGAGCCCCGACAAGGTCGTGCAGTCCCTGCGCCAGTTCGTCTCGCTCGGATACCGCACCTTGGTGTTCAACAGCCCGTTGAACGACCAGGAGCGGTTCCTGCGCAGCTTCGCATCCGACGTGATGCCGGCTTTGGCGAGCGCTCGACTGATCCGCCCAGGCGAAGTCAGCTCACCTCGCCGTCCAGCAGGTCACCGTCGCGTTCGCGGATGAACTCGTCATGGGCCTGGGTGGCCTTCGTCAGCAAGGGGACGAGGTCCGGCTCGTGCTGTACGAGGCGCTGGAACTTGGGCGGGAACTGTTTGAGGGTCGCGATCTCGTTCTGCAGCACCCGGAAGTTCCGTTCGCGCTTGTCGGCATCGGTCTCGTAGTCGGTTTGCAGGTACGCGACGGCGTGCCGACGTGCGTTGCGCACGACCGTGAGAGCCTTGCCGCGCTTGCTGACCAGGGACAACATGATGGTGACGAAGAGCGCGACCACGATGAACACCAGGGACAGCCACGTCGGAACCTCGACGACATGAATCGGCTTCCCGCTGTTGATGAACGGCAGGTTGTTCTCGTGCAGCGCGTGCAGGATGAGCTTGACGCCGATGAACGCAAGAATCGCAGCCAACCCGTACTTGAGGAAGACCAACCGGTCCAGCAGGCCGTCGAGCAGGAAGTACAACTGTCGCAGGCCCATCAGGGAGAAGGCCGTTGCCGTGAACACGATGAACACGTTTTGCGTGAGTCCGAAGATGGCGGGAATCGAGTCGAGGGCGAACATCAGGTCCGTCCCACCGATGGCGATCATCACCAGCAGCATCGGGGTGAGCGCCCGGCGGCCGTCGACAACCGTGAACAGCTTGTCGCCGTCGTAGTGCTCGGACGTGTGCAGGAACCGCTTCGTAAGGCGGATGATGATGTTGTTGGCGGCGTCCTCGTCGTCCCCAGATTCGGGTTTCAAGAGGTTGCCGGCCGTGACGAGCAGAATCGCGCCGAAGATGTAGAACACCCACGCGAACGAGTTGATGAGTGCCGCGCCCAGCAAGATGAAGCCGGTTCGGGCGATGAGGGAGAAAACGATGCCGAACAGCAGCACCTTCTGCTGGTCTGCGCGCGGGACCTTGAACGACGCCATGATGATCAAGAAGACGAACAGGTTGTCGACTGACAAGGCCTTTTCCGTCAAGTACCCGGAGAAGTACTCAATGCCCAGCGGTGTGCCGCCGAAGATCCACACCACGATGCCGAAGACCACGGCTATGCCGTCATAGACCGCCGACCAGAACCCGGCCTCGCGCAGGGTGGGGGTGTGCGCGACGCGGACGTGAAAGAAGTAGTCGAACAGCAGTAAGCCCACGATCACGACGATCGTGATGGCCCAGACCCAACTGGGAGTGTCCATCGAGTTCCTCTGTAGTGTTTACGTTGTGGAGCGCACGCCGCTCGGGCTCGGCAAATCGCCGTTCGCCTGGTCGGGGAACCGGCGTGACAATGCATCAATCACCAGTCCTGCATCCAGTTCGGCCAACGAATCGACAATCACATCCGCGAGGGAGACCACTTCGTGTCTCGCGACGGTGAAAGCATCCGGAACGGCGACAACCACCATACCAGCGGCAACCGCGGATCGGATTCCTGTGCCGGAGTCCTCGATGGCGACGCTGTGCGACGGCTCGGCGCCCAGGCGTGCGCATGCCTCCAGGTACCCGTCAGGCGCGGGTTTCCCGGCGGCCACCTCTTCCGTCGAGACGATCGCAGAGAAGCGATCAGTGATGCCTAAGGCATCCAGGACGGTTTCGATGAGCACCTTGGGCGAACTCGACGCGATGGCCAAAGGAGCGAGCGCACTCATGCGGGACACGGCCTCAAGGGCACCCGGCCGCGGGTCCAAGCCCTCCGCGTACCGGCGTTGGAGGGCGGCGATCGTGCGTCGCACGGATTCTTCAGGGTCGCTGTGTAGGCCGACACGTTCAGAGAGATAGGCCCCCCACTCGGGGGTGCTGAGCCCCATCATCGCGGTGGTGGCCTCTGGTGGCCAGGCGACGCCGTCGGCCACCGCGAGGCTGCGTCGGACCTCGTCCCACATCGGTTCGGTGTCAACCAATGTGCCGTCCAGGTCGAACACAACGGCGTCGAGGAGTTTTGTCACCTGCTCATTGTGCAGTCTTAACCGCACTGCACGGACAAATCGTGAGGGTCTCCCCGGTGTACCGGGAAGACCCTCACGAGGTACGCCTACGGATCAGGACAGGCCGTAAGCCTTGTGAATGATCGTGATCGGGTGCACGGTCCGGACGCCCGTCGCCGTCTCGATCTGCCAACGGCAGGTCTCGGAGTCGCACAGCGCCAAGTCCTTGTTGGTGGCCAGCACCATGTCGAACACGGGCTTTCCGACGGCCATAGCGACGTCGTACTTTTCCTTCTTCAGCCCGTAGGTGCCAGCCATGCCGCAGCAGATGGCTCCGCTGTCCTTGATCTTCACTCCGGGAATCAGCTCAAGGACCTCCTTGGCCGGGGTCCCCACACCGTGACTCTTGAGCTGGCACGGCGCGTGGTACGGCAACGTGAGATCCATCGGCGTGAAGTCCTCAGGCAGCGTCCCCTCGTCATGCAGTTCGAGCAGGAGTTGCATGATGTCCACCATCCGTGCGCCGACGTCAACCAGTTCGGGGTCGGTGACGCCCAGAATCTCGTTGGCCTCGCGCTTGAGCATGGAACCACACGATGTCGATGCCGACACGATGGGCAGGTCCTTGCCTCCGGTACGCAGATCCGACACCAGCTTGCGAACGTACTTTCGTGCCGCGTCGAACAGGCCGTTGGACTGCAGGGGCAGGCCACAGCACCCCTGGTTCGGGACGATGACCTCGTAACCGAGGTGCTCCAAGACCTCAATGGTCTTCTGGCCCGTCTCCAGCTCGAAGTAGTTCGCCGCGCATCCGTGGAAGTAGATGATCTTTCCGCGGCTGCCCGGCACCGTGGGCTTCAGCGGCTCGTGCTTCTTGACCCACCCGCGCAGAGTTGACGAATGTGCGGTCGGCATCGGTGCCTTGCGGTGAATGCCGATGACCTTTTCGACCATGACCCGGATCGGTGAAACACCCAGCGCCCAGTTCGCGAGAGGTGCCATGGGCGTCATCGCCTTGCCCATGAACGTCGTACGCGAGATGAGTTGGTCGCGCAAAGGCATGTTGTTCTGCTGCTTCATCGCGCCACGTGCCAACGAGTTCAACTCGGCGATGTGCACGCCCTGCGGGCACACGAGGGTGCAGGTGCCGCAGCTTGAGCAGTAGTCGATGGAGTGGTCGACGGACCGTCCGTGCCGGAAGCGTTCCGCCTGCGGCCCGACGAACTTCGGCCCGGGGAACAGCGGCGTCACGGCCGCGACCGGACACTGTGTTTCGCAGATCGTGCACTTGACGCAGTGATCGAGGCTCGCCCGCATCAGCTGTTCGTGCTCGTATGTGTGTTCGGTGGTCATCGTTCCTCCCCCAAAATCGCATCCGCCGCACGGACAGCCGAGGCCAAGGCGATGCCCTCACCCGACTTCTCACGCCACCGCGTCGACCCAGCCAAGATGCCTCCGGCCGCGTACAAGTTGGTGTAAACCTTCGCCCCGTCCGGCCCGACCACCTGCATGTTGTCGTCGACATCGACGCCGACTTCGAACAGAGGCTGATCGGGACCCCAGTAGTCACCGTGGACCAGAGACTTGTCGGTGTTAGCCAGCGGTAGACCGAAGGTCTGCTCGCTGACCTTGCCGTACGAGTCCATCATGAGGTTGCCGCTCTCGAAGCCGCCGGTTGCGATGACGAAGCTCTTGGCCGGGTGCCTCGTGTTGCTTCCTGCCGAATGGACGACGACGCCGGTGATCGTGTTTCCGTCTGCGGAGTGATCGATCACGCGGTTGCCGACGATGACGCGGACCTTCAGGTCCTTGGCGAGGTTGGTCAGCGCCTCGTTGATGCGAATGCCGGGGACACCCGGAGGCGGCAGGGGAATCTCGAAGACCGGGGCCCCCAACTGGTCGGCGATGTCCGACCAGGCCGTCAGGTCCCTCACGCCCAGCACGGCGGGAAGGCCCACGACCTCGCCCGCTTCGATCTGGGGCTTGATGGCGGCGACCAGTTGGCGCCGCTTGTCTGGGTCATCCAGCGCGCGGGCATGGTTGAGTCCGGTCGAATCGACCTCGCCCTCGCGAGCCACGAAGTCGACGCTGATGCTGCGGGCCGTCACGGACCCGCCAGCGGGGACAGGCGTGCGGCTGAGATTCTCGGCGACGAGGCCCGGGTAGAAGTCCTTGAGTCGTGCGAGCCCGACGATCAGGTACTTCTTGCCGTCCTCGACCGCTCCGGCCGCCATGGACTTCGGCAGCAACGCGGTCGGACGCATGGCCCCGACGGCGGTGGGCAGCAGCGTGTTGGACGATGTGCTGCCCGTGAACATGTCGGGCAGCAGCTCCGTCAGGTACATGACGGCGGCGGCCACATCCTCGCCGGAGAAGTGGGCGTATGGATGCCCCTCAGAGATCGCGTCGACAGCTGACAGCGGGTTGGCCACCCGGTCGGGGTTGTACCCGAAGATGTCGATGGTGCCCTGTCCGAGTTGGATACCGCCGATGCCCTTGGTTAGTAGGGTCACGGACTTGCCCGCCTTCGCGAGCCGGATGGCGGCGACCAGGCCGGAGTACCCCGCCCCGATCACAACGGCGTCCCTCATTGCAGGACCTCCTCAGCAGGTTCGGGCAGGTGTTCGATGTCGAGAGTCCCTTGGAAGATCCAGTCGTCGAGGGCCGTCTGGCGGACCTGATCGTTCGCCAGGATCGGCCACAGGCCGATCCACCGGTTCTTCAAGAACAGCCGGAGCAGACCGGTCGCGCGCTCAATGTCGACCTTGCCGCGCTCGTGACTGACGCCGGTGGCGCGCATCGAGCAGAATCCGCCCTGGCACGGTCCCATGCCGAGGCGCAACTGGCGACGCAGGTCGTCGAAGGTGGCCAGCGGTTGCTCGTCCTGCAGATCGGTGAACATCTTCTTGGTGAGCAACTCGCACTCACACATGATCTGGCTGGAGAGGCGGTCTTCTTCGCGGTCGTGCAGTCGATGGGTGACCGTGTAGAACTTGCGGTTCTCCGACCCGGGCACGGCCTCGTCGGCGGTCTTGCAAGCCCGTGTCTCACCGAGTTGCTTGCACATGGCATCGACGACGTTCTTGGCCATCAGCCGGTACGTCGTGAGCTTGCCGCCGGCGATGGTCAACAGGCCCTTCAGACCGTCGCGGTCGGAGTGGTCGATAATCGACATGCCACGCGACATGTGGCGGGTGTCTCCCGAACCGACGCGTGAGTCCTTGACCAGCGGGCGTGCGCCCGCCCAGGCGTGTACAGCGCGAGACTCGCGGAAGCCCGGGACGAGTTGCTCGCCGGAATCCATCATCTGCTGCACTTCGTCGAAGCTGATCTCGAGGCGATCCGGATCGTCGGCCTTCTGGTCGGTGGTGCCGATGATGGACACCGTGTGGACGGGGACGAGAATGTCGCCGTCGGCCGGGTAGATGAGCCTGTTGACGGGCGAGTTCACCAACCGGTGGTTCATGGCGATCATGATTCCCGCGCCGGGAACGACCTCGACGCCGTGGCATCCCGCCATCGCCGCCACCTGACCGCCCCACGCTGCCGCACAGTTCAGAACGAAGCTGCAGCCGATCTGAACCTCTTCGCCAGTCTTGTCATCGGTGCAGATCACGGCCGAGACGGTGTCGCCGGAGCGTTCGATCTTGGTCACGCGATGGTAGGTGAGGATCTGTGCGCCGTATTGCTCGGCCGAGTGTGCTGCACCCCACGTGAGCTGCCACCCGTCGACGGAGCCGTCGAGTGTTTCGAACGCTCGTGTGGACTTGGGATTGATGCGTGGCTCGCGTCGGAGTAGTTCAGCAATGGACACTTCGTTGACCGGAACGCCGGTCTCCTCAGCGCCTGCCTTGAAGCGATCGCCGTATTCGGGATCATCACCGGGTGTGGCCACGAAGAATCCGCCCGAGGCCTCGATTGCGTCGGCCTGGATGCGTTTCAGGATCTCGTTCTCTTCGGCACATTCGGTCGCGGAGTGTGGATCGCTGATCACATATCTGCCGCCCGAATGCAGCAGGCCATGGAATCGACCACTCGTACCTTGCGCCAGATCGACGCGATCGACGAGGACGGCCTTGAACCCCCGCATCGCCACGTCTCTCACAACGCCTGCACCGGTGGAGCCGCCACCAATCACGACGACGTCGGCTTCTAGTCTTCTCACCTCACCCCTCCTCGTAGGAGCGCATTACAACCCGTGTTCAGACCTCTCGGGCCGTGTGCCCGGCTCCGATGCCAGGCTTCCGTGTCAGCCTATACAGGACCGTCTCAGGTGGGTTGGCGAAGAACATTTTTTCAGCGACGCGCCCTCACCTGGTGGTTCGCCCGGTTTCGTCCCGACGGCGGTTCGCCCTTGCTTGGGCCCTGGTGGCCGCTTCTCAATTCTTTGGCCGTGGAGCAGAGGAAAGGCCGAAGGGTGCTGGCGCAGCAAGGCGGATCGAGTCCGTCTGCGGCCCTGGCCGCGGTGGCAGGTCGCTCAGAGCTCCGACCAGCGCCCGCTGGGTGGGCGTTGGCCAGTTGAGATGAACTCACCGGCGAGGTGCAAGGCGAGCGTGCCGTCGATGAGGCTGCTGCCGTCGACCAGGATGTCGCTGCCAGCCGGGAGGCGAAGCCACTCGCCCGTCGCCGATTCATCGTCGACGATGAACGCGCCGGGTTCCTCCTCCGCGGGAAAGAAGTGCGCGTACCACCGGTCAAGGTGAACCGAGAGCAAGAGATAAGGGTGAGCCGACCCGCTCCGGCTCAGAGTGAACTCGGCATCGCCGTTGGCGTCACGGAGTTGCAGTAGGGGAGCGAGTTCGGCTGCCATCGCGACCGCCGCGCGCCCGTGAAAGCCGGTGCCCCACGCGCCGACCCACTCCAGTTCCCATTCCGAACCCACCCACCCACCGTACCGCCGGGATACCCGCGCAAGGCCCTGCCTTATGAGTGACGGTGCCTCGGAAGCGGGCGAGGCGAGGGTTCACCGGAACCAAAGGTCGTTCTGCCCCTTGTGGAGGCGCTAGTTACGACGTCGATGGCTCGTTCGCCGCGTCGCAGTTTCGCCGACGATCTGTTTCACGATCTCGGTGACCGACCGACAGGCAAAAGCGGGATTGCCGGGATGGACGGAGGACCCAGTGTCCCCAAGGGGTGCGACGCACACGGAAAAGAGCCGGTCGGCCGAAACGCAATGCCAAGATTGAGTCGCGCAATTAGGAGTCAATAACCCCCCGAGAGTCGGCATGCCATGACAGATGAACCTCTCCCTCCCGGCCTTCCCGACGAGTCGGGAAACGAGGTCGAGCTCATCAGCGACGGGGAGGGCTTGGTCGCCATCGGCCGCTTGGGGGCGGTCGAGCGCTTCGTAGCATTGGCCGGGCTTCCGTCGCGGGCACTTGACTTGAATCGGTTGACGTCGGCGGCATCCAAGGGAGGGGCCGCACTGCAGTCAGCCGCAAAGGTCTCGGCGAACGCGGGGCGGTGGATGAAGCTCACGGAGGAGTCAGCGCGCGCCGCACACGCCGGCACCCTCGTGCAGAGATCGGGCGGACAGTTCGTTCAGGCCACCACGCGGGCGTCCAACGGTCAGTTCGCAAAGAACCTGCAGTTTGTGTCCAAACCTGGAGCGATGCTGACGAACCCCGCGATCCTTGCTGGCGTTGGCGGCATCATGGCGCAATACGCGATGCAAAAGCAGATGGAGGAAATCACCGACTACCTCGCCGCAATTGACGCCAAGGTGGATGACATCTTGCGCGCCCAGGAAGACGCTGTCTTCGCGGACATGATCGGTGTGGAACTGATGCTCGACGAAGCGATGGTTGTGCGTGCCGAGGTCGGGCGCGTATCCGAAGTGACTTGGTCGAAGGTGCAAGGCTCGGCCGCCACAATCTCTCGCACTCAGGCCTACGCCCTGCGGCAACTCGATGCCCTCGCCGAAAAGCTGGAGAGGGAGACAAAGGTGGGTGAGCTGGCCGACCTTTCGAAGCAGGCACAGAAGACGGTTGCCCAGTGGCTCGCTGTCCTCGCGCGGTGTTTCCAGCTCCAAGAGGGGATGGGGCTGCTGGAACTTGATCGTGTGCTTGACGCATCACCTGATGAACTCGACCGCCATCGTGTCGCGCTTCAGACAGCGCGGCAGCGCAGGCGCGAACTCATTGCCACAACCACGGCCCGTCTGGTCGCCCGCATGGATGGTGCGGCGAGCATGGCGAATGCAAAGGTGCTTCTGAATCCTGTGTCGGCGAAGGGCGTGGTCCTCGCGAGCAAAGAGGTCGCGGCTGGGGTCGGCGACCTTTATGCGACTCTCGGTGTCGCCGACGAGCGGGGTGTGCTCGAGGCACGTCGCTGGTCGGCCGCGGCCGCAGAAATGCGCGATGGAGTGGTCGGTGCGGGTAAAAACGGTCTGCAGACTGCGGGACGATTCGGGACGGAGACGCTCGACAAGGCCCGGATGTCGACAGGTCGTCTCGCAGGAAGGCTCGCGCATCGCCTTCAGCGCCAAGGTGAGTCTGAAGCCCCCGACCCGGCCAAGTTCGGGGACGAAAAGGGCTGAGCAGCGCAGCGGTAAATCCGCCGAGTCGGCGCGTTCGATTGCGTCGCCAGGCCCGCCTCGATGGGGACCTGTTCGCGGGAGTGCCCGTGTGCGGTGAGCGTAAACGCTGCTGGCCGCACACGGGCGTTGCGTAGTTACTCGGCCGCGCGAACCGCGTCGGCGAGGTCACCCCAGATGTCCAGCATCGCCGTGCGGATCTTGCGGTAGACGGCGAAGAACCTGTCGTACTTGGCAGTGTTTTCCAGGTTCGGCTCGTACTCGCGGACCATGTGGACGGTCTCGTCCACGGCCTGTCCGTAGCTTTCGAACTCTCCGGACCCGATTCCGGCCACGATGGCGGCGCCCTTCGCGCCGAACTCGGTCCCGGCGGGGATCACGATCCGCCGCCCGAGAACGTCGGCGAAGATCTGCGCCCAGACGTGACTGTTTGCTCCGCCGCCAGCCATCCGGACGACCTCGACGGGGATCGGGATCGAGTCGAGGCAGTCACGGATGCCGTACGCGACGCCCTCATAGACCGCGCGCAGCATGTCGAACCGAGTGTGGGCGTTGTTGAGGCCGTTGAAGGACCCACGGGCGTCGGCCTTCGTGAAGGGCGCGCGTTCGCCGCCGGGCGCCAGGTAGCCGTGGAAGATCACACCGTTGGACCCGACGGGAACGGCGGTGACGGCCTTGTCGAGGTACTCGTACAGGTTTCCGCCGGCCTGTGCCTGAGCCTCGTCGCGGAAGCGGAATCCGAACTCGCGCAGGTACCAGTCGAGGTTGGGCGTGCAGAAACTCATGCCCATGGCCCGGATCGACGTTTTGTCGGTGTGCGGAATCATCCATCCGACGTCTTCGGGATCGGTGGCGTTCGCGGGATCGTCGGTGGCGACCGTCACGATGCCGGCTGTCCCGATCACGGCCATGCAGTCTCCCGGTCGGGCGACCCCGACACCCAGCGACGATGCCGTGATGTCCATCTGGCCCTTGTAGACGGGAAGCCCTTCGGGCAGACCTGTGATTCCGGCGGCCTTCTTGGTGACGGTTCCCAGCATCGCGGTGGGTGCGATGATCTTGGGGAAGACGCTCTTGAGTTCGAGGATTCCCCAGGTGTCCAAGACCTTGTCGGAGTAGTCGCGGGTGACGACGTCGACACCTGACAAGCTCGCATCGGACGGGTCGGTGGCCACGAAGCCGGTGAGCTTGTAGCCGATCCAGTCCTTGCACCACAGCTGGGTGGCGTCCTTGATGCGATCGAGTTCGTGGTCCTTGCGCCAACGCAGAACGGCGCTCGACGTACCCGCGTAGGGGCCGGTGCCGGAGATCTTGAACTGCTTGGTGACGGTTCCGTCGTTGTACCACTGGTCGACCTGAGCGCCCGCTCGTCCGTCGGTCCACAAGATGGCGGGTCCGATGGGCTTGCCCTTCTCGTTGATCATCCACGTTCCGTCGCCTTGCCCGGTGAGGGACAAGGCCTTGATGTCCTCGGGGGCCACGCCGGAACCGGTCAGGCACTGTGCGATGGCTTCGGTTGCAGCGACCCACACCTCCTTCATGTCCTCTTCCGCCTGCGTCGGCGTCGGATTGGTGATGGGGACGTTGCGGGCACCGCGGTTGACTTCGTTGCCGTGAAGATCGAACAGGGCTGCCTTGATGACAGAAGTTCCGGCATCGATGCCGATGAGATAGTGAGTCATGGGACCTCCTCGCTGAGGTACTCGATGATTCGTTCCGGCGTCGTCGCCGGACCATCTCAGCATAACCGGCATAGACATGTCATGACGAGTGCTGGCAAGGGCTGACGCCGACCTCCGGGCGGGCAGCTCCGGGACCCCAGAACAACAGGCAGCTTGATCAGCCGATGGCGATCCCGCCGCGCAGAACGAGGAGGTTGACCAGGAGCGTGAGCGCGTACCCGACGACTCCGACCCAGGGGATGCGAGGCAGGGCGAGTGGCGCCACCGGACCGGTCAACTTGGGCGCGAACATCAAGGACATGGGAGCGAACACTCCGATAGCGATGGAGGCGATCGACACGAAGAACGCCGAGGCGGGATCGAGGCCCATTCCAGAAATGTTCAGGGACACGACCTGCACCGCGACCATGACGGGGCTGGCGATGAGCCACGGGAAGAAGGCTGCCGACCGCATGGTGTTGGGATCGTCACCGCACCACTCGCGAACGAAAGATGCGAACCAGCGGGCCACCGCGAACATCCCCGCCGTTCCGACTGCTGCGACGGGGAACGTCGTCCAGTACGGCAGGCCCAACTGCGTGATGCCGTCAGCGACGTCACCCACCCCGCCGACGCCGGTGACCATGTAGCTGACGCCCTCTTCCAGAGAGACGAACGCCGTCCACACCCACAGCAGGTGAGCGAACCCCCCACGCCTTTTCAGAGGCAGCCACACGGCAGCCAGGGCGCCCAAGACCATGGAGGCCACGGGGGCCGACAGCGCCGTCACGGCCTCCGGGACCCCGGTGAGCTGCGGGCTCGTGGTCGTCCCGAACTGATACAAGGTGCTGGTCACCCCGTAGGCGGCACCGACCACCCAGTGCACACACTCGTGAGCGAAGATGGCCAACGCGCCACCCAGCAGGAACGCGAAGGTGGCATTAATGGTCAGGCGCCGATTGCTGAGGTTCATGTTTGGTGACACTGACACAGCGCTCGTCGGTCGAACATCCACCGACCGGTGGACCCCTGCCAGCCGTGAGCCCTGACCATCGGCATAATTGCCTCCGTCGACGGCAATGGGAGCGCGCATGAGCCTGGGTGTGGATCAGGTGGCGTCGCAGCGGTTGCGGTCCCTGAGTCGGTGGGACGTGGTGACGGCCATCGTGGCGATGGCCTACCTGATCGTCGCCGCTGTCGCTTCGCCGTCCTTCACCGCGCTCGCGGTATCGGTTGGTGTGTTGGTGATCGTGGCAGCGATGTACGCGTGGGTGGGGCGCCCCGGGTTTGTCGGCCACCAGCCCCGCAAGGTCACCGCCTACCTCGCAGTTCTCATCGCCGGGACCGCCGTAGCGCTAGTGGCGTCGTGGGCTGGCGACATCGCCTTGTTCGTGGCCTACTCACACCTGTGGTACTTCTCCGACTCGTGGCGTAAGTCCATCGCGTGGTCGCTCGTTCTCTTGGCCGCTGTCTTCGCCTGCTCGTGGGTCGCTGGAGACCACCTCGGCGCGTCAGGCCGGGCGGTGTTTCCGTGGGTAGTGGGGACGGCCCTGTTCTCGGTGCCCATCGGACTGTGGATGAACCACATCTCACGCGTCGCAGACGAGCGGGCCGAGCTGATCGCGCAATTGCAAGCGGCCGAGTCCAAACTGAGGGAAAGCGAGAGAGCGGCGGGCACATTGGCCGAGCGGGCGCGGCTCGCACAAGAGATCCACGACACCCTCGCGCAAGGATTCGCCTCGACATCGCTGCTGTCGCAAAACGCCATCGGGATGATCGACGGCGGCGACCGCGCTGCGGCGCGGACGACCCTCGAACAGATTCGGACGGTTGCGAAGGAGAACCTCGCCGAGGCGCGGGCGATGACCGCGGCGGCCGAGCCAGCCGATTTGCAGGGATCGTCCGTATCCGAGGCCATCGGTGTGGTCAGTGCGCGGTTTACCGCGCAGACGGGTGTGGAGATCGAGCTCAGTCTCGCCCCCTGCACGTGCGATGCCGACACGTCGGCGGCCTTGGTTCGGACGGTGCAGGAGGCGCTCACCAACGTCCGACGACACGCGCAGGCAGACGCGGTCAACATTCGCCTGGAATCGACCCCCACACAGATCGTCCTCGAGATCACAGACAACGGAATCGGGATGTCCAGCGACAGCGTTGAGGGCATCGGCCTCCGGGGCATTCGAGCCAGGGCCCACGGGCTGGGAGGCTATCTCCTGGTTGGTGGCGCCGACCCGCAGGGAACACGGCTGCGACTCGTCCTCCCCGCCCGCGACACTGGGGAGTTGTCGTGAAGCTGCGGGTGTTGGTGGCCGACGATCACCCGGTGGTGCGTTCGGGAATCGTCGCCATGCTGTCCCGCGAACCTGACCTCGTTGTCGTTGGCGAGGCGTGTGATGGCGAGGAGGCGGTTCGCCTCAGCCAAGACCTGTCTCCCGACGTCGTGGTCATGGACCTGCGCATGCCCAACCGCGACGGGGCCTCGGCCACCGAAGCGGTCGTCTCCGGGGGTGCGCAGGTGCTGGTCTTGACGTCGTACGACCTGGGCGCGGACATTGAAGCGGCCTTGGGCGCCGGGGCGGTCGGGTGCCTGACGAAGGACGCCGACAGGAGCGAGATCGTGGAGGCCGTGCGCGCTACCGCACGAGGCGAACGCAGCCTCTCCGGAACGGCTGGGCCCTCACGGGAGGACTACCCTCGCTTGTCCCCGCGAGAATGCGAGGTTCTCGACGGCGTCGCCAGGGGCCTGTCGAATCAAGAAATCGGGCGCGAGTTGTTCATTGTCGAAGCCACCGTGAAGACGCATCTCCTGCATGCTTTCGCCAAGCTGGGTGTGGGCGATCGCACGCGGGCGGTCCTCGTGTCCATCGAACGCGGAATGCTGCGGGTTCGGTGAGGTCTGACGCGGTGCTGGTGCGCGGCCAGGGCGGACCGCTGTAACCGAACGGGCGGGTGCCCGGCGGTGTACCTTGAAACGCATGCGCGCACTGGTGAAGTACGCGAGCGGAGCAGGCAACGTCGCCCTGCGAGAGGTAGACACCCCCGCTTGCGGTCCGGAGCAGATCCTCATCAAGATCGCCGCGGTCGCGATCTGCGGTACAGACCGAGCGGCTGTCGAGGGCGGCCATGACTACCTGATCCCGCGCACCCTCGGGCATGAGGCATCCGGGGTGATCGCCGAGATCGGCGCGATGGCTCAGCGCCCTGATCTGGCTGTAGGGGATCGCGTGACGGTCGAGACCGACGCCTACCTGTGCATGACCTGCCTGTACTGCAAGCGCGAGGACTTCCACCGCTGCCGTACCCGCAAGGGCATCGGGACGACAGCCGACGGAGCGTTGGCCGACTATCTCGTCATGCCCGCGCGTGCCGTGCACAAGCTGCCTGCCAACGTCTCGCTGATCGCCGGGGCATTGACCGAGCCGACCGCGATTGCCGTGCACGCGGTCATCGAGCGCAGTCCGTCACTGGTCGGACAGGTCGTCGTCGTGATCGGACCCGGTGCCGTCGGGCAGTTGTGCGCGCAAGTCGCAAAGGCCGCCGGGGCCACCGTGGTGCTCGCTGGGCGTTCGCGGCACGTGGAACAACTCGCCAACGCTCGGCGGGCGGGAATCCACTACACGATCGACACCGAGTCCTATGACCTCGCCGAGTTCGTCGGGACCCTGACGGCCGGGTACGGCGCACATTCGGTGTTCGAATGCAGCGGCGGCAAGGGTGTCCTCGAGAGCCTCGGGGGTGTGCTGTGCAAGGGCGGGCGAATCGTCCTGGTCGCGTTCTATCGCACACCGCCGCAGGTGGATGTCGACCACCTGATCCAAAACGAGCACGAGCTCGTGGGGTCGCGAGGAAAGAAACCGTCCAGCTTCCGAACCGCGCTGCGCCTCATGGGCGAGGGGTTCGTGAACGTCGAGGCCGTGGTTGGTGAGACGTTGCCACTCGATCAGTGGGAGGAGGGGCTGCGACTGGTCTCGCAGGGGATCAAGGTGGTTCTCGTGGTGAATAGCACACTTGACGAGTAGACCCGCTCGGTCTTCCCGCCTCACCGGACGGCACGTGGCATGAAACTGTGAGGGCATGACCTTGCTCTTCGGAGTCCTGATTGGCGTTGCCGCATTGGTGACGGCCAGTGGATTCATCAAGCCACATTGGTTCGTCAGCGTCGGCTACGCCTTCTCCGTCGTGGCGATGGTCGTCGCCACCGTGATCGTCGACGCTTCACACCTCACGGCAGCGGCAACCGTCCAACTCCTGTTGCTGTTTGCCTGGGGAGTGAGACTGGGCACCTTCCTGGCGATCCGTGAGCGCAAGCGGTCGTACAAGAATCGTCCCGATGCCATCAAGTCCTCCGACTTGAGCGTTCCGATGCGGATTCTGTCCTGGGTCGGCGTCACGGTCTTGTATGTGGCGATGTTTTCGCCGGCGGCCTATGTGCCCGGCGGAGATTCCGAGCCATCCGGCGTGTGGGCCGTGGTGCGGTGGGTCGGCTTGGGCGTGATGGCCATCGGGTTCGCTGTCGAGGCCACAGCAGATGCGCAGAAGCAGGCCGCCAAGCGGCGGGACCCGTCTGCTTTCGTTCCCACAGGGCTGTTTTCGGTCGTGCGTGCCCCCAACTACCTGGGGGAGATCTTGATGTGGGTCGGCAACCTGACGGCCGGCGCAGGGCTCCTCACGACTGGGTGGCGCATCGGCGTGGCGGTCGTGGGTACCGCAATGTTGATCTTGATCATGCTGGGGGCGACCCGGCGGCTCGAGTGGTCGCAGGGCCGCCGGTACGGGTCGCAGCCCGCGTACCAGACCTACATTCGCACCGTTCCCATCCTGTTCCCGCTGGTGCCGATCTACTCCGTGGAGAAGACCAAAATCCCCATGGTGTAGCCGGCACCGCGGGTGGCTGGGTTCAGGCCGTCGTGGGCTGCGCGCACCCTTCCGGGCCGCAGGCGGACGCCTCTGCTGCCCCTGCCACGGTCTGCAGGGTGACTGTTCGTGAGTCCCATGCCTGGTTCAGGGCTTGGGTGAACACCTCGGCGGGCTGTGCACCGGACACGGCGAGTCGCTCGTCGAAAACGAAGAACGGCACGCCCGAGATGCCGATTTGCCGCGCCAGGGTCTCATCGGCTCGAACATTGTCGGCGTAGGCGTCGGATTCCAGGACCGATCGCACCTGATCTGCGTCGAGTCCTGCACGGATCGCGAGTTCGGCGACGACTTGCGGATCTCCGATGGCCGCGCCCTGCGAGAAGTAGCCCCGCATGAACTCGGCCATGACCTCGGGCCCGAGGCCCTGCTCGACGGCGAAATGAAAGACGCGGTGAGCGTTGAACGTGTTTCCGGGCTGTGCGGACCGCCAGTCGAACGTCAGACCGACGGCGGAGAACTGCTCGGCCAAGGCCCTCTGCGATGCCTCGGACTGCTGCAGGGACGTGCCGTACTTCGTGGCGATGTGTTCAGCCAGGCTCTCGGACAGCCGTTGGGGCGCCTGCGGGTCGAGTTCGAAAGAGTGCCAGACGATCTCGATTTCTGCGGCGTGCGGCCACTGGCTCAGCGCCTCGTCCAGGCGCTGCTTGCCGAGGTAGCAAAACGGGCAGACGACGTCGCTCCAGATATCAATCTTCACGGGTACTACAACGTCGCCGGGCCCTGTTTGTTCCCCGGTGACGCGCGATGCGTGCGGCAGACGGAAGGGTCACTGTGCGCGTGGCCTGCCACGTTTGGGCAGGGGTCCGGCGTTTTCGGGGAGCCTTCCCGCTCGTCGCAGGGCGTCACGCAGCGCCACCTCGGCCTGGGCGTTGACGCTGCGGAGTTCGTCGTCGGCCCAGCGCGCCAGCGCGTCGTGCACGGCCGGGTCGAGGCGCAGGAGCACGGCTCGACGCTCGCGCTTTGCGGGTCGAGCCGTGGGCTCCTGTTCGGTGGACATGTCTTATGTGTAGAGGCTGCTGGTGTTGACGATCGGCGTGGTCCCACGCTCGGAGCACAAGACCACGAGCAGGTTGGACACCATGGCCGCCTTGCGCTCATCGTCGAGATCGACGATCTGCCCCTTCTCGAGCAACTCCAGCGCGTTCTCGACCATCCCCACGGCGCCCTCGACGATCTTGCCCCGGGCGGCGATCACGGCCGAGGCTTGTTGGCGCTGCAACATGGCCTGCGCGATCTCTGGTGCGTAGGCGAGGCTGGAGATGCGAACCTCGATCACCTCGACCCCCGCGATGGCGACGCGTTCGGCCACCTCTTGCGCCAGGGCCTCAGCGATCAAACCGGTGTCGCCGCGCAGGCTGGTCGTGCCGTCGGCGGCGTCGTAGGGGTGGCTCATGGCGACGTGCCGAAGGGCGGATTCGGCCTGTACGTGAACGAAGTCGGTGTAGTTCTCGACGGCGAACTGGGCCTTGGCCGTGTCGGCGACCTGCCAGACGACGATCGAGGCAATGTTGACGGGATTGCCGTCGAAGTCGTTGACCTTGAGTTCGCGCGTCTCGAAGTTGTGGACGCGGACCGAGACCTTCGCCTTGGCCGTCAGCGGTGCGGTCATGACTAGGCCGGTCTGCCGAATCGTGCCCATGTACCGTCCGAAGAACTGCACGACCTTTGTTTCACCGGGCGAGACCACGGTGAGGCTGCTCATCGCGATGAACGCGCCCAGCATCAGCAAGAAGCCGCCAATGACGCGGATGCCCTCGCTCTCCAGGGCGGCACCGGTGACGACGCTGAGTACCAGCCAGACCCCGGCGCATAACAGTCCCAGGCTGATGAGTAGGGCCAAGAACCCGTTCATCGACCAGGCGCGATGCTCGCTCACGTTGACGCGGGGGCCGCCGCCAACCTTCGCCTGGTCAGGGGATTGAGTCGACTGATCCATCTCAGGAACTCCTTACAAGTGCCGTAGAAGCCGTATAGCAAAATGATATCAGTTTTTGTGGTTCCTCGGGAGAGGGATTTCGTGGACCTCGGCCCGATCGGTAGGGCGAGGGGCGGCTGTGGTGGCGGGGCAGAAATCTTGGTTGGCGGTGGAATATCTGTGGCTGGGGCAAGGTTGAGTCGTGTGGACTTAAGTTGCAGCTTGAGCGTGCTAGGCTCAATGCTGCAAACGTACTCACTGGAGGAACAAACACATGGCACGTGCAGTCGGTATCGACCTCGGCACCACCAACTCGGTGGTCGCCGTTCTCGAAGGTGGCGAGCCCACCGTCATTCCGAACGCGGAAGGCGCCCGCACGACGCCTTCGGTTGTTGCCTTCGCCAAGGGTGGAGAGGTGTTGGTCGGTGAGGTCGCCAAGAGGCAGGCCGTCACGAACGTCGACCGCACGATCCGCTCGGTGAAGCGTCACATGGGCACGGACTGGAAGGTTGAGATCGACGGCAAGGATTACCGGCCGCAACAGATCAGCGCCTTCGTCCTGCAAAAGCTGAAGAGGGACGCCGAGGCCTACCTCGGTGAGCCCGTCACCAACGCGGTCATCACCGTCCCGGCGTACTTCGGCGACGCCGAGCGTCAGGCGACCAAGGAGGCCGGCGAGATCGCTGGGCTCGTCGTCGACCGCATCATCAACGAGCCGACCGCCGCCGCGCTGGCCTACGGCCTCGACAAGGGCGACACCGAGCAGACCGTGCTCGTCTTCGACCTCGGCGGTGGCACGTTCGACGTGTCCCTGCTCGACATCTCCGACGGCGTCTTCGAGGTGAAGGCGACCAAGGGTGACAACCGCCTCGGCGGCGACGACTGGGACCAGCGCATCGTCGACTGGCTCGTGAAGGAGTTCAAGAACAAGTACGGCATCGACCTGGCCGCCGACAAGATGGCCAAGCAGCGGCTGCAAGAGGCCGCCGAGCGGGCGAAGATCGAACTGTCGAGCGCCTCGGAGACCAGCATCAACCTGCCGTACATCACGGCCGGTGCTGAGGGTCCGCTGCACCTCGACGAGAAGCTGTCGCGCGCAGAGTTCCAGCGCATGTCTCAGGACCTGCTCGACCGGTGCCGCGCGCCGTTCAACGCGGTGATCGCTGACGCCAAGACCACGGTCGGGTCCATCGACCACGTGATTCTCGTCGGTGGCTCCACCCGGATGCCCGCCGTCGTCGACCTGGTCAAGGAGCTGACCGGCGGCAAGGAGCCCAATAAGGGCGTGAACCCCGACGAGGTCGTCGCGCTCGGCGCTTCGCTGCAGGCCGGCGTCTTGAAGGGCGAGGTGAAGGACGTTCTTCTGCTCGACGTCACGCCGCTGTCCCTGGGCATCGAGACCAAGGGTGGCGTCATGACCAAGATCATCGAGCGCAACACGACGATCCCGACCAAGCGGTCCGAGGTGTTCACCACCGCTGAGGACAACCAGCCCTCAGTCATGATCCAGGTCTACCAAGGCGAGCGCGAGTTCGCTCACGACAACAAGTCGCTGGGCAACTTCGAACTCACGGGCCTGCTCCCGGCGCCCCGTAACGTGCCGCAGATCGAGGTCACCTTCGACATCGACGCCAACGGCAGCGTGCACGTGTACGGCAAGGACATGGCCACCGGCAAGGAGCAATCCATGACGGTGACCGGTGGGTCCGCCCTGGGTAAGGACGACATCGACCGCATGATGCGCGACGCCGAGGCGCACGCCGCCGAGGACAAGGCGCGTCGTGAGGCAGTCGACATGCGTAACGAGGCCGACGCGCTGGTGTTCCGCACCGAGAAGATCCTTGACGAGAACGGCGACAAGATCTCCGACGACGTGAAGGCCCCGGTTGTCGCCGCGGTCGACGCTCTGAAGGAGGCCCTGAAGGGCGAGGACAACGACCGCGTCAAGGCGGCGGTTGACGACCTCAACACGAAGGCTGCTGCCATGGGTCAGGCCATCTACAGCGCCGCGCAGGCCGAGACTGCCGCATCCGATGCGAGCGCGTCCGACGCCCCCAAAGCCGATGGCGACGACGTTGTGGACGCCGAGATCGTCGACGATGAGGACAAGGACAAGAAGTGACGTCACCCGATGGGCCCGACACAGAAGGCGAGGGTCCGGTGATCCGCGACAAGCGGCGCATCGACCCTGAGACTGGGCAGGTCCGTCAGTCCCCTTCCCCGGCACAGCCGGGGGAGGGGACCTCTCCCGAGGGGACACCGTCGGGGGAGGAACTGAGCGGGGACGTCGTCGAGGCGGACCCCGTGACGGTGGCCAAGGTGCGTGAGCTGGAAGAGATGGTCACCGAACGCACATTGGACCTGCAACGGCTGCAAGCCGAATACCTGAACTACAAGCGGCGCGTTGACCGTGATCGAGCCGTGGCTCGTCAGACCGGGGTCGAGGTCGTCATCGAGGACCTCCTCCCGGTGCTCGACAGCATCGACGCGGCGCGTCAGCATGGCGAACTCGACGGCGGATTCAAGCTGGTTGCCGACGAACTGGAGCGGGTGGCGACCAAGCACGGCGTCGAACTCTTCGGCCAGGTCGGGGACGAGTTCGACCCCACCATGCACGAGGCGCTCATGCAGATGCCGCTGGCGGATGGTCCGGTCGAAACGCCGACGGTCTCAGCTGTCATGCAAAGCGGCGCCAGGATCGGCGACCGCATCGTGCGACCGGCACGCGTCGGCGTCGCACAGCCCGAAACGGAGGAGTGACGAGCGCTTACTCGAAAGGAGGCGTCTCATGAGCACCAAGGATTGGCTCGAAAAGGACTATTACAAGGTCCTCGGCGTCTCCAAGAATGCGTCTGAGGCCGAGATCAAGAAGGCCTTCCGCAAGTTGGCCAGGGAGAACCACCCCGACCAGCACGCGGGGGACACCACGGCTGAGACGCGGTTCAAGGAGGTCACCGAGGCGTACGACGTCTTGTCGGATTCCGACAAGCGCAAGGAGTACGACGAGGCCCGCAAGCTGTTCGGTGCCGGATTCCGGTTCCCCGGTGGGGGACAGGGGGGGCCGCAGGGTCCGTCCATGCAGGACATCTTCGGCCAACAAGGCGGCGACGGCGGGTTCAGCGACCTCTTCGGGGGTCTGTTCGGACAAGGGCAGACCCGTCGCCCCGGTGGCCGGGGCCCGCGTCGCGGACACGACATCGAGGGTGAGGCGACCATCGACTTCCGCGACGCTGTCGACGGCGTAACGGTGTCGCTGACCACCTCCTCGGAATCGGCGTGCGCAACGTGCCATGGCACGGGCGCCCGGCCTGGAACGCAACCGCATGTGTGCCCCACGTGCCAGGGATCGGGGATGCAGTCCTCGAGCGCTGGCGGGGTGTTCGCGGTCAGTGAGCCCTGCCGGGATTGCCGCGGTCGGGGCCTGATCGTCGATGACCCCTGCCCGGTGTGCAACGGCTCTGGACGGTCCGTCTCAACGACACCGCTGCAGGTCCGCATCCCCGGAGGCGTCAACGACGGTCAGAAGATCCGCGTCAAGGGCAAGGGTGGGCCGGGCGAGAACGGTGGCCCCGCCGGAGATGTGTACGTCCTCGTGCATGTGCGGCCGCATCCGGTCTTTGGCCGGTCCGGGGACAACGTCACGGTGACCGTACCGGTGACGTATCCCGAAGCCGCACTGGGCGCCGAGATCCAGGTACCCACGTTGACGGGCACACCCGTTCGGTTGAAGCTGGCGCCGGGAACCAAGAACGGCCAAGTGCTGCGGGTTCGCAACCGCGGGGCCGTGAAGTCCGGAGACACTCGCGGCGACATGCTCGTCACCGTCGAGGTCACGGTTCCCGGAGAACTACCCGACGCCGCGAAGGATGCCCTGCGCGCTTACCAGTCGGTGGCGCCCGAGGCTGACCCGCGGGCGGTGCTGTTCACGCAAGCGGCCCGGTCATGACATCCGTCCCGGCACTGCTGGACCGCGACGCTCCGGTCTTCACCATCTCGGTCGCTGCACGATTGTGTGACATGCACCCGCAAACGCTGCGCGGGTACGACAAGCTCGGTCTTGTCGTACCGCGCCGCGCCAGCGGGCGCGGGCGGCGCTACTCGATGCGCGATGTCGAGCGGCTGCGACTGGTCCAGCGTCTTTCGCAGAATGAGGGCATCAACCTGGAGGGCATTCGCCACATTTTGCGACTTCAGGCCGAGGTGGAGGAGCTGACGGCGCAGGTCGAGTACCTCGCCGCCTCTCTCCGGGAGGCGCGAGCCACCTCCCCGGCGTCCTCACGGATGTTCACGGCAGACACCGGCGGGCAGGTTCGTCTCGGCTCCGTCCCCGGACAGGCGAGGCTCCAACTCACGCGGTAGCCGCGTCGCGGGTCAAGCGATCGGCACCGCCCCAGACTTTCCGCGCCGCCACCGGCGACGCACCCCGCTAGTTCGCACCGCGGACCGGCGAATGACGCAAACACTGCTCTCTCAATGGAGAAAACTGACTGTATGGACACTTCCAAGCTGACTGCGAAGAGCCGCGATGCTGTCAGCGCCGCGGTTCGTGAAGCGCTGACCCACGGCAACCCGCAGGCCGAACCCGTGCATCTGTTGTACGCGCTGCTCCTGGTCCCCGAGAACAACGGGGTGGCCACGTTGCTGGAGGCCATGGGCGCCCAACCCGAGGTCGTCTCGGCTGCCGCCCAGGGACAGATCACCAAGCTGCCCTCCAGCAGCGGCTCGACGGTGTCACAACCCACGATCTCGGGTTCATTGGCGCGGGTCATGGCCGACGCCGAGACGCGCGCCATGAAGCTCGGCGACCAGTTCGTGGCGACCGAGCACCTGTTGCTCGGTTTGTCGTCCATCGAATCGCCCGCACGGACGATCCTGCACGACCTCGGCGTGAAGACCGGCGACATCGAGAAAGCCTTCGAGGCATCTCGGGGTGACCGGCGCATCACCAATCCCGAGGAGGAGGGCGCCTCGTCGACGCTGGACAAGTACTCGGTCGACCTCACCGCACGTGCGCGCGACGGCAAGCTCGACCCCGTCATCGGACGCGACCACGAGATCCGGCGCGTGATCCAGGTCCTCGCCCGCCGCACGAAGAACAACCCCGTCCTCATCGGTGAACCGGGCGTCGGCAAGACCGCCGTGGTGGAGGGTCTGGCTCAGCGCGTGATCGCCGGGGACGTCCCCGACTCCCTGCGTGGACGGCGCGTCGTGTCGCTGGACCTGGCGTCCATGGTGGCCGGGGCGAAGTACCGCGGAGAGTTCGAGGAACGGCTCAAGGCCGTCTTGAACGAGATCCGGGACGCCGAGGGCCAGATCATCACGTTCATCGACGAGTTGCACACCGTCGTGGGCGCGGGCGCCAGCGGTGACTCGTCCATGGACGCGGGCAACATGTTGAAGCCGATGCTCGCCCGCGGTGAACTGCGGATGATCGGCGCGACAACGCTTGACGAGTACCGCGAACGCATCGAGAAGGATCCGGCGCTGGAGCGTCGCTTCCAACAGGTCTTCGTTGGTGAACCGAGCGTCGAGGACACCATCGCGATCCTGCGTGGCCTGCGCGAACGCTACGAGGGCCACCACAAGGTGCGCATCACCGACGGTGCGCTCGTCGCTGCCGCCACCTTGTCGAATCGCTACATCACGTCGCGTCAGCTGCCCGACAAGGCGATCGACCTCGTGGACGAGGCGGCATCCCGCTTGCGGATGGAGATCGACTCGTCACCCATGGAGATCGACGAACTGCGTCGGTCGATCGACCGCATGACGATGCAGTCGTTGGCCTTGGAGAACGAGACCGACCCGGCCAGCCGGGACCGCTACAGCCGGTTGCAGGCAGAGTTGGCCGACGCCAGCGAAGAACTGCGCGGTCTGGAATCGCAGTGGGAGGCCGAGAAGTCGGGCCTCAACAGGGTCGGCGACCTGAAGGAACAGATCGACAAACTCCGCGGCGAGGCCGAACGCGCGCAGCGGGAAGGCGACCTGGGCAAGGCGGCCGAGATCTTGTACGGGCAGATCCCTGCCCTTGAGACCGAGATGGCCTCGGCATCGTCCGACGAACAGAACCGCACACCCATGGTGTCCGAAGAGGTGTCATCCACCGACATCGCCGAGGTCGTCGCCTCGTGGACGGGCATCCCCGTGGGAAAGCTCCTGCAGGGGGAGTCGGAGAAGCTGCTGAACATGGAGTCCGAACTGGCGCATCGCCTGATCGGACAACGCAAGGCAGTGGCTGCCGTGTCCGACGCGGTGCGGCGCGCCCGCGCGGGTATCTCGGACCCCAACCGGCCCACCGGTTCGTTCTTGTTCCTCGGCCCGACGGGTGTCGGCAAGACCGAGCTCGCCCGGGCCCTGGCGGAGTTCCTCTTCGATGACGAGCGGGCCATGATCCGCATCGACATGAGCGAATACTCCGAGAAGCACGCCGTGTCCCGCCTGGTCGGTGCGCCTCCCGGCTACGTGGGATACGAGGAGGGCGGCCAACTGACCGAGGCCGTGCGACGCCGTCCGTATTCGGTGGTGTTGCTGGACGAGGTGGAAAAGGCGCATCCGGAGATCTTCAACATCCTGCTGCAGGTGCTCGATGACGGGCGACTCACCGATGGGCAGGGACGGACAGTCGACTTCCGCAACGTCATCTTGATCCTGACCTCGAACCTCGGCTCGCAATTCCTGGCCGACACGATGCTCGACGACAAGGCCAAGCACGACGCGGTCATGGGTGTCGTACGCAAGGCGTTCAAGCCCGAGTTCCTCAACCGCCTCGATGACATCGTGATGTTCGATCCGCTGGACACGGAGGATCTCGCGCGCATCGTGACGATCCAACTGTCGAGGTTGAACGCCCGGCTGTCGGACCGCCGGATTGCCGTCCACCTGACATCTGCCGCGACCGAATGGCTGGCGCTCACGGGCTTCGACCCCATCTACGGGGCGCGGCCGTTGAAGCGGCTTGTGCAGACCTCGATCGAAGATGAGATGGCTCGCAAGATGCTGGAGGGAACGCTCACAGACGGGCAGACGGTCACCTTCGACGTGTCCCCAGAACGCGATGGATTGACCATCGCCTCCGTCACGTCGGCGCAAGACTGACCGAGTAGTCGGGACAAAGAGGGCGGTTTCACTAGGTGGAGCCGCCCTCGCGGCGTCGGTGTCGGTCTTCCCTGTAACACAACGCCTACAATGGTCTGGTGACAGATCCGGAGTACTTCGAAACGTCCATCGACCAGGTCGAGGGGGACGCGCCGAGGCGCTCGCTCGACGCACCGGAGAAGCCACGCCGCAACCGCGCCCCCCTCGTGATCGGCATCATCTTGCTGGCCCTCGGGGTCGGTTCGCTCTCCTGGTTCGCCTGGGAGTTCTGGGGCACGAACTTCCCCGCCTACGAGGCGCAAAAGGCGGAGAAGGAGCAGATGCGGCAGAGCTGGTCCAAGGGTGAGGCCCCGTCCGAAATGAAGGTCGGCGACGGCATCGCGATCGTTCGCATCCCCGACTTTGGCTCCGACTGGGAGCAGCCGGTACTCGTGGGCACGGATGCCAACACCCTGATGCGCGGCCTCGGGTGGTACAAGAACACGGCCACGCCAGGGCAGATCGGTAACTTTGCGATCGCCGGGCACCGGTCCGGTCATGGACGGCCTTTCGATCAACTCCTGGATCTGAAGAAGGGGTCCAAGGTGATCGTCGAGACGGAAACCAACATCTACACGTATGAACTCGACAACTCTCCGGCGGACATGACGGTCCAGGACACCGACACCTGGGTGCTCGACCCGGTCCCCGGGTCCGATGAGAAGCCAACGAAGGCGCTCATCACGTTGACGACATGCCAAGACTTCTTCTCGTCACCAGACAGGTCCATCGGTTTCGGGCATCTGGTGTCCTCCGAGACCAAGTAACGCACAAGGGAGCGTAGCCTGTGACCACAGACGCCGATCGCGCAGAGCTCATTGAGCACATCAACAATCTGGCTGTCATCTGGGGTGAGGTCACGTTGGCGTCGGGGCGGGTCGCCCCGTATTACGTCGATCTCCGGCGGGTGACCCTGGACGGTGCGGCGGCGCCCGTCGTGGGGCGCGTCATGCGCGGATTGGTCGACGATCTTGATTTCGACGCTGTGGGCGGCTTAACGCTCGGCGCGGATCCTGTCGCGTTGGCGATGGTTCACGCTGCCGCCGCGGCTGGCGGACGTCTCGACGCGTTCGTCGTGCGCAAGCAGGCCAAGAGCCACGGGCTGCAAAGGCAGATCGAAGGCACTGCGGTGGAGGGACGCAAAGTCCTCCTCGTCGAGGACACCAGCACCACGGGCGGATCGGTGTTGACGGCCGCCGAGGCCGTTGCAGACGCAGGCGGGCACATCGTCGGCGTCGCTGTCATCGTCGACCGCGAGACCGGTGCGCGCGAGCGGATCGAGGATGCGGGCTACCCCTACCGTGCCGCAGTCACCACCACCGACCTCGGACTCACCTGACCGCCCGAACAGCGAAACAGGCCGATCACCTCGACCCGTGGGGGTCAAGCGATCGGCCTGTGGCTTGTAAGCGGACTATTCGGCTTCGGCGTAGCGCATGGCCTCCGCCTTTTCGACCTTGTTGCGCCGACGCGCCAGCAAGAATTCCACGCCCATGGGGATCAGGGACACGAACACGATGAGGATCAGGGCGATTTCGATGTTCTCGTGAACAAAGGGGATCGTGCCGAGGAAGTATCCCAGGATCGTGACTCCCGAGGCCCACAACACTCCGCCGATCGCGGTGTAGCTGATGAACTTGCGGAAGTCCATCTTGCCGACGCCCGCCACCAGCGTGACGAACGTGCGCACCATCGGGACGAAGCGCGCCAGGATCAGCGCTCGAGCTCCGTATCGATCGAAAAAGCCGTGGGTCATCTCGACGTACTTCGGGTCGAAAACCTTGCCCATGAACCCGGTTCGAGGCTTGAACAACGGTGGGCCGATCAATCGCCCAAGGTAGTAGCCGCTGATGTTGCCCAGCACGGCAGCGATGGTCAGGACCACGCAACTCACCGCCAGCACCCCACCCGAATCAAGTCCACCGAAGGTGATCGTGCCCAACGCGACGAACATGCCGACCGTGAATAGCAGGGAGTCTCCAGGCAGGATCGAGAACAACCCGCACTCGGCGAAGACAATGAGCGCGACACCCCACAAAGCCCAGTTGCCGAGGGAGGTGATGATGAACTCCGGATCGAGCCATGAAGGCATGAGGAGTGGCGTCAGAAGAAGCGGAAAAAATGGCGTCACAGGAGACAAGACTACCCTGGGTTCCTATGGACTCCCTGTGTGACGAAGGCCCGGGGCCTCTCGGACCCGGTGTCGGACCACACCCGGAACCGTGGCCGGACGACGACCGGCTCGACCCAACTCTGCTCGCTGAGGGCGACCGACGCAACGTCGTCGATCGCTTCCGGTACTGGAGTGTCCCGGCGATCGTGGACGAGCTCAACACGTCGCGGAACCCCCTGCACGTGGCGATCCAGAACTGGGAACACGACTTCAACATCGGATCAATCGTGCGGACCGCCAATGCGTTCAACGTCGCCGGAGTTCACATCGTGGGGAAGCGGCGCTGGAACCGGCGTGGGGCGATGGTGACGGATCGGTATCTGACGGTCACACACCATCCCAGTGTTTCGGACCTCGTTGCCTGGGCCGACGGCGCGCACGTCCCGTTGGTGGGTGTCGACAACCTGCCCGGGTCCGTCCCGCTCGAGACGGCTGAGTTGTCGTCCCCGTGCTGCCTGGTGTTCGGGTCCGAGGGCCCCGGTCTGACCGACGAAATGGTCGCAGCCTGCCGACAGCTGGTGTCGATCACGCAGTACGGGTCCACCCGGTCCCTGAACGCGGGGGCCGCAGCGGCGATTGCCATGTATCACTGGGCGCTGAAATGGGCATGAGGCGCCCGTCGGGCACCGGTAGTGTGCTGTGGCCGAACCACCACAACTGTCGGGAGTCCACTCGTGCGATCCGAGCCGAGCTCAGGACGCGTTGGGTCTGAACCTGCCGCCAAGGGCGCCGGGGAGTCCCGGGGCTACATCCTTGCTGTCTGCGCTTATGCGATCTGGGGAAACTTCCCGCTGTACTTCAAGCTCCTTTCTGCTGCTGGTCCGTTGGAGATCATCGGCCACCGCATCTTGTGGTCATTTGTGTTCTGCCTCGTGGGCGTGCTCGTGTTTGGGCAATGGCGACAGCTGCGGGCCGTGTTTCGCAACCGCCGCCTGTACCTGGGGCTGGCGGCCGGTGGCGTGCTCGTGTCGATCAACTGGTTGGTCTACGTGTGGGCGGTCCTCAACGATCACATCGTTGACGCGGCGCTCGGATACTTCGTGAACCCGTTGGTGACTGTGACCCTGGCGGTCGTGGTCTTGCGTGAGCGGCTCCGGACCGGCCAGAAGATTGCCGTCGCCATCGGATTGGCCGCTGTCGTCGTCATCGCGGTCGGATACGGCCAGGTGCCGTGGGTGGCTCTCGCGCTCGCCCTCAGCTTTGGCACCTACGGGCTGGTGAAGAATCGCGTTGGCGGCACCGTGGGGCCGCTGGTGGGGCTCACCGCCGAAACCTCCCTGCTGGCGCCGATCGCGTTGGTCTTCCTCGTGTGGCTCCAGGTCACGGGGAACAGTTCGCTGTTCGGTCACGGCACCGTTCACACGGTGGCGCTGATCGGTGCCGGCGCCGTGACTGCGATTCCTCTGCTGCTGTTCGCAGGGGCAGCGGCACGGATTCCGTTGTCGATGCTGGGGCTCATTCAGTACATGACCCCCGTCTTGCAGTTCGCGATCGGGGTCTGGATCAACCACGAATCGATGCCGCTGCCGCGATGGATCGGGTTCGGGTTGGTGTGGGTTGCGCTGGTCGTGCTGACCGTTGACGGCCTGCGGTCCGCCCGGGCCCGGGCCGTCGTTGCGCCCGAGATTCAGAGCTGAACGGGTTCAGACCCAAGCTGCGCAGACTGGCAGGGGATTCAGGCTCTGCGGCACGCACCAGTGTGGAACAATGCGAAGTGTTTGGCTCGAACGACGGAAAGTGACCCGAATGCCTATCGCAACTCCCGAGAAGTACGCCGAGATGCTCGATCGGGCGAAGGAACGGTCCTTCGCCTTCCCAGCAATCAACATCACGTCCTCATCGACAGTGACTGCCGCCATTCAGGGCTTCGCCGAGGCGGGCTCCGATGGCATCATCCAGGTCTCGACAGGTGGCGCTGAGTACGCCTCCGGTTCGACGATCAAGGACATGGTCACGGGCGCGGTGGCGCTGGCGCAGTACGCCAATGAGGTCGCCAAGAAGTACCCGATCAACGTGGTCCTGCACACCGACCACTGCCCCAAGCCGAAGCTTGAAGGTTACGTTCGTCCGCTGCTGGCCATCTCGGCCGAGCGCGTCGCGCGTGGGGAAAACCCGTTGTTCCAGTCCCACATGTGGGACGGCTCCGCCGTGCCCATGGACGAGAACCTCACCATCGCGGCCGAACTGTTGGAACTCACCAACAAGAACCATCAGATCCTTGAGATCGAGGTTGGCGTCGTCGGTGGCGAAGAAGACGGCGTCAGCGCCGAGATCAACGACAAGCTGTACACGACACCCGAAGACGGCTTCAAGACCATCGAGGCTCTGGGTCTGGGCGAGAAGGGCCGCTACATCACGGCGCTCACGTTCGGCAACGTGCACGGTGTGTACAAGCCGGGCGCGGTGAAGCTGCGTCCGTCCGTCCTCAAGGAGATCCAGGACGCCGTTGGCGCCAAGTACGGCAAGGACAAGCCGTTCGACCTGGTGTTCCACGGTGGTTCCGGCTCGACCGCGCAAGAGATCAGCGATGCGGTTGACTTCGGCGTCATCAAGATGAACGTCGACACCGACACGCAGTACGCGTACACCCGTCCCGTTGTTGAGCACATGTTCCGCAACTACGACGGCGTGCTGAAGATCGACGGCGAGGTCGGCAACAAGAAGAAGTACGACCCCCGCGCCTGGGGCAAGGCTGCCGAAGCCGGCATGGCCCAGCGCATTGTTGAGGCGTGCCAGCAGCTTCGTTCTGCCGGTCACAGCATCGGCTGATTGTTTGAGTCGTTCGGCGGTCGGTCCCTTCGGGGCCGGCCGCCGCGCCATGTCCGACCGCGGCCAACCATGCCGCCCTGGCCGCGTATCTGCGCGCGAGGCGCGGCGAAGCCTCCCCAAGTCGCATGTCGGGACCTAGGGTGTGGATATGCCCGACAATCCGCAGGGAGGCGTCCCCCCGACGCTGCTGCCGCCCGACCCGGCATTGGACGAGTTGATCGCCCACGGCAGTAGGCGTTTTGTCGAAATCGCCTCGCGCCACCTTGATTCCAGCCTGTGCTGGGCAATCCTTGCTGAAGGTTCCCTCGCGGCAGCGACCGCGGACGCCGAACTCATTGCCTACGCTTTTGCGCGAACCGGGTACCACCGGGGTGTGGACGCCTTAACGGCCCGCGGCTGGCGCGAAGGCACCCCAGCGCCGTGGGCGCACGAGCCCAATCGCGGATTCCTCCGATGCCTTGCCTGGCTGGCGCAACTGTCCGGGGTGCTCGGGGACACGGCCGAAAGCGAGCGGTGCTGGGAACTGCTGCGCGTCAGCAGCCCACGAGGCTATGACGTCCTGCGCGTACGGGTGGACATTCCCATCGCTCGCTTCGCCGACCTCGTCCGTGACGTCGCCACCAGCGACGATGTGGACGGGTCCTCGGCCGACGCCGCGGCAGCGCAGGCCCGTCGCCGGGTGCGCAGCCGAGCCAGCGGCGGAACGCGCCGGACCCACCGCGACCCAGCGCGTCGCCGCCACGTGTGAGCCCTGTCACCCGTCGGGCGGGTGTCAGCCACGTGCTCGTGGGAGCCTTCCTCTGGTGGGCGCATTTCTTCGCCACCGTCGCGTCAGGTAGGTTGTGTGCGTAATGCCCGCGGCCCGTTCGCGGGCACATGTCGGTTGGAAGGGCTTACAACTCCATGCCTGGTGTGATCATCGTGGGATCCCAGTGGGGGGACGAAGGCAAGGGTAAAGCGACCGATCAGCTCGGGGATCGCGTCGACTATTGCGTGCGCTATTCCGGCGGAAACAATGCCGGACATACCTTGGTTGTCAACGGCGAAACATACGCGTTGCACCTGCTGCCCTCGGGCGTCTTGAACCCAAATGCCGTACCCGTGATCGGAAACGGTGTCGTCGTCGACCTCGGGGTCTTGTTCGAAGAAATCGACGGTCTAGCCGAGAGAGGCGTCGACACATCGCGCTTCCTGATTTCGGCCAATGCGCACATCATCACCCCGTATCACAAGGTGATCGACAAGGTGACCGAGCGCTTCTTGGGGAAGCGCCGCATCGGGACCACCGGACGCGGCGTCGGACCCGCCTATTCCGACAAGGTGAATCGACTCGGTATTCGCATTCAGGACCTCTTCGACGAATCGATCCTGCGGCAAAAGGTGTCCGCCGCGTTGGACCAGAAGAATCAGCTGCTGGTGAAGGTGTACAACCGCCGCGCGATCGACGATGTCGAGGTCGCCGACGAACTGCTCTCGTACGCCGATCGCATCGCACCGCATGTCACCGACGTGACGCTCGAACTCAACCGGGCGCTCGACGACAACAAGGTCGTGCTGTTCGAGGGTGCGCAGGCTCACCACCTCGACGTCGATCACGGAACGTACCCGTATGTCACGAGCTCGAACCCCATCGCTGGGGGTGCCTGCATCGGCACCGGCGTCGGGCCGACGCGGATCGACCGGGTCATCGGCATCGTGAAGGCGTACACGACGCGCGTCGGCGAAGGGCCTTTCCCCACCGAATTGTTCGACGCCGACGGTGCTGCCTTGCGGGCGCAGGGGCACGAGTTCGGCACCACGACGGGTCGTGAACGCCGTTGTGGGTGGTTCGACGCGCTCGTTGTGCGGGCGGCCACCCGGGCCAATGCATTCACCGACTTGTTCCTCACCAAACTCGACGTGCTCACGGGTTGGGACAAGATCCCCGTGTGCGTCGCGTACGAGGTCAACGGCGAGCGGGTCGACGAACTGCCTCCCTCCCAGACGGACTTCCATCACGCCAAGCCGATCTACGAACTGCTGGATGGGTGGAGCGAGGACATCACCGCTTGCCGTACCTTCGCCGAGCTCCCGGCAGCCGCGCAGACCTACGTCCGGCGGCTCGAAGAACTGTGCGGTGCACCCATCTCGGGCATCGGCGTCGGGCCGGAGCGTGAACAGTCGGTGATGGTTCGCGATCTGTTGTGACAAACAGCGCCGGTAGGCTGTCACGGTGAGCCAAATCGCCGTCCTTGTCATCGGTACCGGTGGGCGTGAGCATGCGCTCGCTCTGGCCCTGTCACGCGACCCCGTCGTGTCGGCCGTCCATTGCGCGCCGGGCAACCCGGGTACCGCACCGTTCGCCACGAATCACGAGGTCGATCCGCTGGACCCTGCGGCCGTGACCGCCTTGGCGGGTGACCTCGGGGTGGATCTCGTTGTCGTGGGTCCAGAGGCGCCGCTGGTCGCCGGGGTGGCCGACGCTGTCCGCGAAGCCGGAATCGCTTGCTTCGGGCCCAGCGCGGCGGCCGCCGAACTGGAAGGTTCGAAGGCGTTCGCCAAGCAGGTGATGTTCGCAGCGGGGGTCCCGACGGCGGAATCTCGCTACTGCACGACGCCCGAGCAGGTGGCCGCAGCGCTCGACGAGTTCGGCGCGCCGCACGTCGTGAAGGACGACGGGCTGGCCGCGGGCAAGGGCGTCATCGTGACCGATGATCGGCACGCCGCGCTCGCCCACGCCGAGGCGTGCGGTCGCCCCGTGGTCGTGGAGGAGTTCCTCGACGGTCCCGAGGTCAGCCTGTTCGCCATCTGCGACGGGACGACCGCGATCCCCATGCAGCCCGCGCAGGACTTCAAGCGTGTCGGCGATGGCGACACCGGCCCCAACACCGGTGGCATGGGTGCGTACACGCCCCTGCCTTGGGCACCGCCCACGCTCGTGGACGAGGTCATGGCCACCGTCATCAACCCCACCGTGCAAGAGATGGCCCGTCGCGGGACACCATTCGTGGGCCTGCTGTACGCCGGACTTGCCCTGACCTCGCGCGGCACCCGGGTGGTCGAGTTCAACGTCCGCTTCGGCGATCCTGAGACCCAGCCGCTGCTGGCCGTCCTGGATTCCCCGCTCGGACAGGTGCTGTACGCCGCCGCGACCGGAACCCTCGCCGAGGTGGGGGAGTTGAAGTGGCTTGACGGCTCGGCAGTGGTCGTCGTCATGGCAGCCGACGGGTACCCGGGTACCCCGGTGAAGGGTGGGTACATTCGCGGACCGCGGCTGTTCGGCAGCACAGACGAAGCGCACATCATCCACGCTGGGACGGCCCTCAACGGCGACGGCGAGCTCGTGTCGGCCGGCGGGCGCGTTCTTGGCGTTGTCGGCACCGCTGACACCCTCACTGACGCCCGCGCGACGGCCTATGCCGCGGTCGCCGAGCTGGATTTTCCCGATGGTTTTTGCAGACACGACATCGCACTCAAGGCCGCGCAGGAGGCCGAATGAACGTCCTCGCCGATCGATACGCCTCACCGCAAATGCGGGCGATCTGGTCTCCCGAACGCAAGATCGTCGCCGAGCGGGAACTGTGGATCGCCGTCCTGAAGGCCCAAGCGGACCTCGGAATCGACTTTGGCGGTGATGACCCGCGCAAGGTGATCGCCGCGTATGAGGCCGTGAAGGACACTGTCGACCTCGATTCGATCCGCGACCGCGAACGCATCACTCGCCACGACGTCAAGGCGCGCATCGAGGAATTCAGCGCACTGGCAGGTTACGAGCACATTCACAAGGGCATGACCAGCCGCGACGTGACCGAGAACGTCGAGCAGGCGCAGATCAAGGCGTCCATGGAGCTCGTCAGCGACAAGTGCGTTGCGACATTGGTCCATCTGACCCGCCTGGCGGGCCAGTACACAGACCTTCCCATGGCCGGTCGTTCGCACAACGTGGCTGCCCAGGTGACCACGTTGGGCAAGCGGTTCGCCTCGGCGGCGCAGGAGTTGTTGTACGCCCAGGACCGGCTCGAAGACCTGCTGGACCTGTACCCGCTGCGGGGCATCAAGGGGCCGATGGGGACCAGCCAGGACATGTTGACCCTCCTCGGAGGAGACGACGAGAAGCTGAGCCGACTCGAGGAGCAGGTCGCCGACCACCTCGGCTTCGGCCACGTCATCTTGTCCAGCGGGCAGGTGTACCCGCGGTCGCTGGACTACGAGGTGCTGACGGCGTTGGTGCAGGTGGCATCCGGACCGTCGTCGCTGGCCACCACGATCCGGCTCATGGCCGGAAACGAGTTGGTCACGGAGGGTTTCAAGCCCGGGCAGGTCGGATCGTCCGCCATGCCACACAAGATGAACGCTCGATCGTGCGAGCGCGTCAACGGATTCATGGTCTTGCTGCGGGGGTACGCCCAAATGGTGGGGGACCTCGCCGGGAGTCAGTGGAACGAAGGTGACGTGTCGTGCTCGGTCGTGCGTCGCGTCGCGCTGCCGGACGCGTTCTACGCGATCGACGGGCTGTTCGAGACGATGCTGACGGTCCTGACCGAGTTCGGCGTCTTCCCGGCCGTCATTGAGGCGGAACTCCAGCGGTACCTGCCGTTCTTGTCCACGACCAGCATTCTGATGGCCGCTGTCCGCAAGGGCGTCGGACGAGAGGTCGCGCACGAGGCCATCAAGGAGCACGCGGTAGCGGTCGCGCTCGACATGCGTGAGGGTGCGCCCAAGAACGACCTCCTCGACCGGCTGGCCCGGGATTCGCGTCTCGGTCTGACCCGCGCACAACTCGATGCGGCCGTGGCCGCTCCGATGGATCTCGCCGGGGCCGCCCCCGTGCAGGTCGACCGCGTCATCGCCCGGGTCCAGGTGCTGGCGGATCGCTACCCCGAAGCTGCCGCCTACCTGCCTGGGGAGGTCCTGTGACGGTGTCGGACGACGACGCCGCCATCATCACGGCACAGCTGGGACGCACCCCGCGGGGAATGGTGGACGTCGCGTGGCGCTGCCCGTGCGGACGGCCGGGCGTCGTGAAAACTGCCCCGCGACTGCCGGACGGAACACCTTTTCCGACGACGTACTACCTGACCTGCCCGGCGGCCAACGCGGCCTGTTCGACGCTGGAGGCCAATGGCCTCATGGCGGAGATGACCCAGCGCCTGGCAGATGACCCCGAACTGGCCGAGGCGTACCAGGCCGCACACGAGTCCTATCTCGCCGATCGGCAGGCGCTCGGGGACGTGCCCGAGATCGCCGGAGTCAGCGCCGGGGGCATGCCGACGCGGGTGAAGTGTCTGCACGCGCTCGTCGCCCATTCCCTGGGCGCCGGTCCTGGCGTGAATCCGCTCGGAGACGAGGCCGTTCAGGCGTTGGGTTCGTTCTGGCACCCCGGGTGTCGCGCCGGTGACCTGACGGACGCCGATGGCTGAGTGGGTCGCAGCAATCGACTGCGGCACGAACGCCGTGCGCATGCTCGTGTCCCGGCCCGGTCCCGGAGGTGGGGCCGTCGAGGTCGAACGATTGTTGAGGCTGACCAGGCTGGGGGAAGGTGTCGACCGCTCCCGCCAGTTCTCTCCCGCGGCTTTGGCTCGGACTTTTTCCGCCGTTGACGAGTACGCGGCCGTGCTGCGCGGGTACCCCGACGTCGGTCGTGTGCGCTTCGTCGCCACGTCGGCGACCCGCGACGTGACCAATCGCGACGAGTTCTTCGACGGTGTCCGCGACCGGCTGGGAGTCCTTCCCGAGGTCATCGCGGGAACCGAAGAGGCCGAGCTGTCGTTCTCGGGCGCGGTGGCCGCCCACAAGGCCGCAGAGCCGGTCTTGGTGGTCGATGTCGGAGGCGGCTCGACCGAACTCGTCACCGGAACGGCCGTCACCGTCGATCGTGCCGTGTCCCTCGACATGGGTGGCGTTCGTCTGCGTGAACGGTTCATGCCCAGCGAGCCACCCAAGCCGCAAGAGGTGAACCAGGCTCGGGTGTTCGTCGACGAACTGCTGGACGGGTCCGGGATCGCGTTTGGCTCCGTCGCTGCCTGGATCGGGGTGGGGGGTACCGCGACGACTCTGGCCTGCATTCAGCAACGCCTGCCCGTCTACGATCGGACCCGCGTTGACGGGTCAACCTTGACCGTGCGCGAACTGAGCGCGCTGTCGGACCTGCTGTGCAGATCGACCCGGGGCGAGATCCTCGCCCTCGGCGACGTCCATCCGGCACGCGCCGACGTCATCGGCACGGGCGCCCTGATCACCAGCGCCATCGCTGATCGTGTGGGTGCGCCCATGCTGGTCAGCGAGGCGGACATTCTCGACGGGATCGTTGCACGCCTGTTCGCGACGTCGGCCTGAGGCTTCGCTACCCCCTACACTCGCGACGAGGGCCCCCGTAGCCCAACGGCAGAGGCAGGCGGCTTAAACCCGCTCCAGTACGGGTTCGAATCCCGTCGGGGGCACGCACACGGGTCGAACCTCAAAACTGATCGTCACCGGCTCGGTTCGGCCGCGTTGTCAGGGCGGCGGATAGTGAGTGAGATGACCGCGGCGACGGCGCACAGGCCGGCGGCACCGAACCAGGCGAGCGTGTACTCGCCGGTGGTATCCCGGATCAGCCCCGCCATCAGCGCAGCGATCGCGGCACCGAACTGGTGTGAGGCAAACACCCCCCCGAAGACCAAGGGCCCACTGTCGCCGAACGCCTCGCGGCACAAGGCGACCGTCGGCGGAACGGTCGCAACCCAATCCAGCCCGTAGACGATGATGAAGACGA
>RRZT010550849.1_pt1 | contig 40320 bp, 38 predicted proteins | sample 2165551 | NCBI WGS metagenome assembly RRZT01 (sample SAMN10456910, study PRJNA506462) | wastewater metagenome | biome: wastewater; feature: sludge; material: wastewater sludge; isolation source: wastewater sludge with Escherichia coli K12::gfp cells carrying plasmid... | place: USA: Moscow, Idaho...
ATTTGTTACAAATATAACATTTAAAAAAATAGATTAAAAGTGATAAAAAGCATCGATAAGGTGTTCAATTACAAATGATTTATCTTCTTTATGGACGGCAATTATGTCAAAACGGACTTGAATGTCCAAATCTCTTTCGCTTACAAATGCATCCACCGCTTTCACAAGAAGTTGTATTTTTTTGGGTTTTACAAAGTCTTGAGGCAAGCCAAAATCTAATGAAGAGCGCGTTTTAACTTCGACAACTGCAAGTATGTTTTCTTTTTGGGCAAGTATATCTATTTCGGCTTTTTGAAACATCCAGTTGGTTTCTAAAATGCGGTATCCCTCCTTCCTTAGAAATTCGACGGCCAGTTCTTCTCCAAGTTTTCCAAGTTCGTTGTGTTCTGCCATAAATTAATTTTTTAGTATTTTGTCTCCGCTTTTCACTTCTAAAAAAAATTAAACAAGACCTGAGCGATAGCGAACAGTCAAAACAATTCTACGAATTTTCACACATCAATTTGTGAAAATTCGCAGAATTCGTGTGAAACAGTACGTTTTCAACCGTGCAGACTTTAAATCTGTCAACTAACTCTATTTGTTTTCAGTCCATAGGGGTTTATTTAAAAACCAACGTACTACATTTTTCATTTACATTTATAGTCACAATGTCTCCTAAAATCAAGGCTCTGTTGTCCTGTATATGACCCGCAGGAAAATTATAGAGCACAGGAATATTGTATGTTTTGGTCACATCTTCGATAATTTCTATCGCATTTTTGCCCCAAGGAATGTCGTTATCTTTCATCTTAGTCATCGAGCCCACAACAATTCCTTTGATGCTTTCCAAGCAGCCATTTCGTTTTAAATTTATCATCATGCGGTCAATATGATACAAATATTCGTCTAAATCTTCTATAAACAGGATTTTATCAGTACAATCAATCGCTGATGGTGAACCAAACAAACTGTATAGAATTGATAAATTTCCACCCACCAATTCTCCGGTAGCTTTTCCTGGTCTGTTCATCATGAAAGGATCAATTTCGTACTTTAATTTCTCGCCAAATAGAGCAATTCTTAACGTTTCTATTGCTTCAGGAGTTGCTTTTGCTACGGTAACTGGCATGATTCCGTGAATGGATTTGAAACCCAACGTATTCAAATGATTGTGTAAAACGGTTACGTCACTAAAGCCAACAATCCATTTTGGATTTTTTTTAAACGCAGTAAAATCTAATAAATCAATCATGCGCACGGTTCCGTATCCGCCTTTCACACACCAAATGGCTTTGATATTTGGATTGTTTAATTGCTGCTGAAAATCAGCTGCACGCTGTTCGTCTGTCCCGGCTAATTGGTTGTTGTCTAGTCCTATGGTGCTGCCAATAACAACGTTTAATCCCCAACTTTTTAATAAATCAATGGCAGGTTTCAAGTTATCATCAAGGTTTTTTCTGGCTGTTGCCAAAATAGCTACGGTATCTCCTTTTTGTAAATGTGGTGGTGTAATCATGTGATTTTGGGCTTGACTGTTGAAAGATTGTAAAATAAAAATAACTAATAGTAATTGATATAAAATAGGATTACGAATGTTAATTAGGAATCGGTTTTGACTCATAGAGTGTTGGTTTTCGAGAAAAAATGAATGGATTAAGGTATTAAATTCTTAAAACAAATATAGGTAATTAGAAAATAATTTTATGTTTCAAGTCCAAATGACTATTTTTACAAGGCACAGATTGTAAAAGAGATTGAAGCAAACGACCGGAAATAGATGATACCTTATGAGAATTGCACGCTGTATTCCTATTCTTTTTTTATTTTTTCCATTTACAATAGCTAATGCGCAAGCAAAAAAATATGTTATTCATACCGTTGCGTTTTATAATTTCGAAAACCTTTTTGACACCATAAACGACCCTGACACTTTTGATGAGGAATGGACGCCAACAGGTTTGCAGCGTTGGACATTTGATAAATACAAAAAGAAACTTGGGAATTTAGCGCGTGTTTTAGCTGAAATAGGTTCTGCTGAAAATCCGGATTCACCCGCCTTTATTGGTGGTTGTGAAATCGAAAACAGAGGTGTTTTAGAGGATCTAGTCAAACAACCCAAACTGATCGAGAAAGACTACGGAATCATCCATTTTGATTCGCCGGACAAAAGAGGAATTGATGTGGCGCTGTTGTATCAAAAAAGTAAATTTCAACCCACGAGTTACAGCAATGTTCCTTTATACATTTATAAAAAAGGAACCGCGACGAATGAAAGTTCCAAAGCCAGTTTTGAAGAAAAAACAGATGACGAATTGCAAATAAGCACCAAAAATTATCGGGTTTACACGCGCGATCAGTTATTGGTAACTGGATTTCTGGACGGAGAAGAAATCAATATTATTGTCAATCACTGGCCATCCCGTTCCGGTGGCGAGAAAAAATCAAGTCCGTTCCGGGAAGCTGCCGGAGCACTGAACCGAAAAATAATCGATTCTTTGCAACGAATAAATCCAAATGCAAAAGTGATTACTTTGGGCGATTTGAACGATGGACCGTATAACAAAAGCGTCAAAATTAGTCTTGGCGCCAAAGCAAAAAAGGCAGAAGTTGAGGCATTTGGAATCTATAATCCTTTTGAAGAAATGGCTAAGAAGGGGATGGGAACAATTGCATATCGTGATGCTTGGGATATTTTTGACCAAATAATGGTGTCTGAAACCTTACTGCAATCTGATTATTCAAGTTTTCGCTATTGGAAAGCCGGAATTTATAACAAGTCGTTTTTGATACAAACCAATGGACAATACAAAGGTTATCCGTTGCGGCATTCCACCACCGAAATTGGATTTAGCGACCACTTCCCTGTCTATATTTATTTGATTAAGGAAAAAAAATAACGATTTACTTTTTCATAACTTTACAATTAAAATTAAAATCATGGCAATAGCAAAACCTTTTAATCTCAATAAATGGATCGATGAAAATCGTAATTTACTCAAACCGCCTGTAGGGAATAAAAATTTATATATACATTCGGGAGATTATATCGTGATGGTAGTTGCGGGACCAAATGCCCGTAAAGACTATCATTATAATGAAACCGAAGAGTTGTTTTATCAATTAGAAGGTTCTATAAAAGTAATCGTCCAAGATAATGGCGAACGTAAAGAAATGGAACTTCATGCAGGAGACATGTATTTGCACCCTGCCAAAACACCACATTCACCAGTTCGTTCTGAAGGTTCGATAGGTTTAGTAATCGAGCGCAAAAGAGCAGGTTTAGGTTATACAGACGGTTTATTGTGGTTTTGTGATAACTGTAATCATAAATTACACGAAGTTTATTTTGAGTTACACGATATCGAAAAAGATTTTCTACCACATTTCAGACATTTTTATAGTTCAAAAAAGTTGAGATCCTGCGCAAAGTGTGGAACTGAAATGGAAGTTGATCCTAAGTTTGTTTAAATTGTAGTTCTTGTTTAGGAGCTATTCCTGCTATCCGCTTTATCCCCGCCCAAAAGCGGGGGATGCCGCTGCTATCAGGGCTAAAAACGAATCGATGCCGATAGACGTTTGTCTTATTCGAAAACAGAATCACTACTTAAACGACATAGAAGTTTTCGAAAAAAATCAAAAGAAATTATTTTAATGACGCTGATAGTTTTTCAATAAAATTAAATAATACTGATTATTATTTCACGTTAAATCGGTATGTTTGTATATAAATATAACAATTTTTAATAAAAAAGTTACAATGATAACAATAGCAGATCAATTCGGAATCAAAGAAGCCCTTAAGCAATTAGGGATTGAAGCCATAAATGAAGGAACATCTACCGGTGAATCTAATTTTGCCAACGGAAAAATCATTGAAAGTTATTCACCAGCAGATGGAGCTTTAATTGGAAAAGTAAAAACATCTTCAAAAGAGGATTATGAAAAAGCGATGCAAAAAGCTTCCGAAGCATTCCTAGAGTGGCGTATGGTTCCAGCTCCTAAAAGAGGTGATATCGTTCGCCAAATGGGTGATGAATTAAGAAAATTTAAAGAACCTCTAGGAAAGCTAGTTTCGTATGAAATGGGGAAAAGTCTTCAAGAAGGATACGGAGAAGTTCAGGAAATGATTGATATCTGTGATTTTGCAGTGGGATTATCACGTCAGCTTTATGGATTAACAATGCACTCTGAAAGACCGTTACACAGAATGTACGAGCAATACCACCCAATAGGAACCGTTGGAATTATTTCTGCATTTAATTTTCCAGTAGCAGTTTGGAGTTGGAACGCAATGATTGCTTGGGTTTGTGGTGATGTTGCAATTTGGAAACCAAGCTCTAAAGTACCTTTATGTGGAATTGCTTGTCAAAATATTATCAAAACAGTTTTAAAAAGGAATAACGTTCCAGAAGGGGTGAGTTGTTTAGTTACTGGAAATGAATCAGGAGATTTGATCAATAATGACAAAAGAATATCTTTAGTTTCTTTTACAGGATCAACCAGAATTGGTCGTCACGTATCAAAAACCGTTGCAGAACGTTTTGGAAACACTATTCTTGAACTGGGAGGAAACAATGCAATTATTGTTTCGGAGCACGCGGATATCAACATGGTATTGGTAGGAGCCGTTTTTGGAGCAGTGGGAACAGCAGGGCAACGTTGTACATCGACCAGACGTTTGATTATCCACGAAAGTGTCTATGAAAAAACGATTAGCGTTTTGAAAAATGCGTATGGCCAATTGCAAATAGGAAATCCATTGGACGAAAACAATCACGTTGGGCCACTTATTGATAAAGCCGCGGTTAAAGATTATTTAGATGCTATTGAAGCTGCCAAAAAAGAAGGTGGAAAAATAATTGTTGAAGGTGGTTTAGTGGAAGGTGAAGGTTACGAAAGCGGTTGTTATGTAAGACCATGTATCATTGAGGCTGAAAATCATTTAGACATTGTTCAAACAGAAACTTTTGCTCCTATTTTATATGTAATGAAATACAGCACGATTGAAGAAGCAATTGCTATGCAAAACGGAGTTCCACAAGGTCTTTCTTCTTCTATTTTTACCAATAACATGAGAGAAATGGAATTATTCCTTTCTCAATCCGGTTCAGATTGTGGAATTGCCAATGTAAATATTGGTACTTCTGGAGCAGAAATCGGAGGTGCTTTTGGTGGAGAAAAAGAAACGGGTGGCGGACGCGAATCGGGTTCTGATGCTTGGAAAGCGTATATGAGAAGACAAACCAATACAATCAATTACGGTACCCAATTGCCATTGGCACAAGGAATAAAATTTGATTTGTAGCTAAAATAAAATAACTAAAAAAGGCAATTTGAACTATTCAAATTGCCTTTTTTTATGTGTTGAGTAAATGCTATAAACGGTAACTCATTCTCGCAAAGTAGTAAGCGCCAGTAGTTCCCATTTGAACAGGGGCATATTTGAATACACCAAAATAACTGTTTTCGTAAATTTGTTTGTCTGGAAAAACATCAAATAAATTGTTTGCTCCTAGAGTAAACGTAATTTGTGGCGTTGCTTTGTACGAAACGGTAAAATCACTAACCACTTTTCCGCTATGTTTTTGTGTCGTTCCAAAAGGGAAACCATCACGAATAACTTCACCAAAATAAGTTTCTCTAAGTAAAAAATTGAATTTATTTATCCCATAATTAAAACTTAAAGTTCCTTTATGATTTGGCGTATTGGTTTCAATTAAGCTTCTTTCTTGTGGGCCATAATACACGTCTTCTTGACCAATAAACGCAGTGGGAACGTTGTTTAATTTATCAGCTACTTTATTTTTATTATAATTGTATAACAACGAAATGTTAAGTTTTCCATCTCCTAAAAGCATATCATAATCGGCAACAAAATCAATTCCATTTGTCTTTGTGTTGATAGCATTTGTAAAGAAACGTGCTGTTTGCACGCCATAAGGAGCAAATAAAGTTTGAAGTTCTGGGACAGCATCACCAAAAGCATCATTTCCTAAATTTCCGGTAATGATAATGCGGTTGTCAATTTTAATTTGATACGCATCAATAGTGAAGTGTAAATTTTTTATAGGAGAATACACAATACCAATGCTGTAGTTTTTTGAGGTTTCATCTTTTAGTTTAGGAATGCCAAGTTGTATAGCTACATCACTATCATTTCTAAAAATACCAGAATTCAAAGGCTTACCATCTACAATATCAGCAGCTATATTATTGAAATATTGTTGGTGTAATGAAGGTGCTCTAAAGCCTGTACTAGTAGCACCACGAACAAAAAAGTTGTCTGTAATTTTATATCTTGCAGCTAATTTACCGTTTATTGTGTTCCCAAAATCAGAGTAATCCTCATAACGACCTGCAACTCCAATCATGAATTTTTCAGAGAAATCTATTTCAATATCGCTATAAAGTGCTATACTATTTCTGTTTTTATTCACTTCATTTAGGGGAGAAAATCCAGGGAAAGATTGTGCGCCACCATCTATGTAAGAACCTTCTTCACCAGCATTAATTTTATAATTTTCTAATCTATATTCCGCTCCAAAAGCAAGATTCAACCCATTAAAAATAGTTGGAAACAATCGAGAAGCATCTGCATTAACCGTATTTTGTAAAAAAGAGTGGGTTCCCGCATCAAAACTAGTAGGGCTATTTGTTCCCATTGAAAAATTGTTGGTATTAGAAACCCCATAATCAAATTTATTTTGACCAAAAGTATTACTCAAATCTAATTTCCAATCTGCCAATTTGAATTTAAAGCCGGAAATCAAAGATTTATCATTTACAATAGAATTTAATTCAGGTTGAAATCCGTAAGGAAATAAAGCAGCAACTACGTTGCCAGTTTCGCTAGGCAAACGTCTGAATCCAAAACCAGTTCCATTTCTATGGCTCATACCGCCCGAAGCGTAAAATTCTATGTTGCTGTTTACTGGTACCGACATATTAAAGAAACCTTGAACGTTTCTTATTTTTGCGTCACCTATTTGAAAATTAAAATCATCTCGTGTAAGTCCAGCAGCAGCAATAGCGGCGTCATCAATTGCGCGTGCATTATCATTGCTGTAATCATAAGCAAAATAATTATCATACGCTGATTGATCAAAAATAACTAGATTATGATTTTGAGAACGATTGGTTTTCTCTCGGTTGTTAAATTCTCCTGTAAGGTTTATAAAACCACCATTTTTTCCTATTTTAGTTCCGTAATTTAAATTCAAGTTTGTTGTTTGTCCGTCATTACGAGAAGTCTGTCCATAGGTAGCATTAGCTTCTAGTCCTACATTGTCTTTCAATATCAGATTGATAACTCCTGCAATAGCATCTGATCCGTATTGTGCGGCAGCTCCATCTCGCAAGACTTCGATTCGTTTTATCGATGAGGCAGGAATGGCACTCAAATCCGTTCCAACAGAACCGTTTCCAACCGTATTTTGATAATTTACCAATGACGTTGTATGCCTTCTTTTTCCGTTTACCAAAACCAAAACCTGATCAGGTCCTAATCCTCTCAAAGAAGCAGGGTCTATGTGTTCAGTTCCGTCAGATGATGATTGGCGACTGGAATTGAATGATGGAGTGAGATACGTCAAAATGTCATTCAAACTCGTTTGTGGAATACTGTTTCTAATTTTAGATAAATTTACAACATCTACAGGAACCGCCGTTTCCAGTTTGCTTTTTTTAGGATTTCTACTTCCTACAATCACAATTTCATCTAGACTATTATTGTTTAATGCTAATTGGATTGTAATAGCGTTTTCTTTAGCGTCAACTTCTATTGTTTCATATCCAAATAAAGAAATAATCAATTTTGTGGCATTTGTAGTCGTATTTATCGTGAAACTCCCCGATGAATCTGTTATGCTATTTGATTTTGTTTCTTTTACTGTTATTGTAACAAATTCTAAAGGAGTTCCATTTTCAGTAGTTACCGTTCCCTTTATTTCATGGTTTTGTCCATAAAAAAGGACACTGTAAAAAATGAAGAATGCGGTGAGACTAGTTTGTAGAAATTTTTTCATATTGGTGTTGGTTGGTTTCAAACGCTTGATGTTTATATATAGTATAGTCGTTTTTGATCTGCTACTAATTTTGCGGACAAAGGTATATTAAAAAAAATAGCGTACAAAAATTCTTGAATTTTTTGCCAAAAATGACGTTCGATGTGCTTTGTTTTGAAAAAGTACTGTTGTAAGTGCTGAAAATTTAGACAATGTTTTGTTTTAGGATAAATAACGGAATTCAACTTAAAAATTGTTAATTTGTTTTAATTTAATAAGTAGGACGATAAATTGTTTAATGACTTAATTCTAATTTATTATTGGTTTTTTATTCTAAAAAACAAAAATAAAAATATCTTTGCAGCTCTTTAAAAATTTAAAAAAATGAAATTACGAATTGTATTTTTTTTATTCTTTGTCTCTTTTCACTGTTTTTCACAAAACAATGTATTGGTTTTTCAATCTGATTTTGGTCAAAAAGACGGCGCAGTTTCTGCAATGAAAGGGGTAGCGGTAGGCGTTTCAACAGACCTTAAAATTTTTGATTTAACGCATGAAATCCCAACTTTTAATATTTGGGAGGCAGCATACAGATTGTCGCAAACGGCTCAATATTATCCTACGGGAACAGTTTTTGTTTCGGTTTGTGATCCTGGTGTGGGAACTTCGCGCCATTCAGTGGTATTGCTTACAAAATCGGGACATTATTTTGTAACGCCTGACAACGGAACACTAACATTAATCGCTGAACAATTGGGGATTCAGGAAATTAGGGAGATTGACGAGGTTAAAAACCGAAGACAAAACTCCGAAGAATCCTATACGTTTCATGGTCGCGATGTTTATGCTTTTACAGGAGCTCGTTTGGCATCTAAATCAATTACATTTGAAGAAGTTGGGCCTAAATTACCCAATGAAGTTGTGAACATTGAATACCAAAAACCAATATTTGAAAAAGGAATTGTTAAAGGTGGAATCCCTATTTTAGACATTCAATTTGGTAACGTTTGGACAAACATAGACAAAAAGACGTCAGCTAATTTAAATTTAAAAGAAGGTGATTTCGTTAGAGTTCAAATTTTTAAAGGAACTCAGAAAAAGTATGATGGTAAATTGCAGTTGGTAAATACCTTTGGACAGGTTCCAGTTGGTGGTAATGTATGCTATTTTAATAGTCTCTTGAATTTTGCAGTTGCAATCAATCAAGGTAATTTCTCTGAGAAATATAAAATATACAGTGGGGCTGATTGGAGTATTTCAATTAGTAAATAAACTCGTTTTGCTATAATAAAAAGCGTCTTGTATTACTTACAAGACGCTTTTTATTTTTTAAATAATTTTTTCTATAAATTGAAAGAAGCTCCAATATTAAATGTAAATTGGTTATTTAACTTGTCAAAACCTATTGGGTTCGTTTTGTAACTCGCTATAGGAATTCCAGCTTCGGTGAATATGCCAAAACCTTCAGAAAAGAAATAACGAAAACCTAAATGGGCGCCAAAATTTCTTAGCCCTAAATCCAATCCTGGGTAAATATCCATTTTTGGATCTAATTCAAAAACATTTCCTAAGTTGGCATTAAAGCGTCCTCTAACATCAATTCTGTCTCCAAAATCAGGCTTGTTTCCTAGATTATCTTTAGAAACAGATAGCAAGTAAGAAGCAGCAAATCCAAATGACATGTTTTCTCCAAGACCAAAATCAGTAGCAACACGAATTCCAGACCCTCCGTTTTGAATCGTTGCTCCAATATCAAGTTTCACGTCCCCATCTCCTTTGAATGCTTGCGCATGTAACAGTCCAGCCGTCAATAGCAATACTAATGTAGTAATCTTTTTCATACTCTTAAATTTTTAAAGTAGGTGCAAAAGTAGTTCAATAAATCTAATTTCTCCCTTTCTCGTCAAAATATAATTGGTTCAAGGGTTCGCTTTGCCAGAATTCCTTAGTGTTCACATCCATGATGGTCAAAGGGCCTTTGAAAGCCGCCCCCGTATCTACATTCCAAACGTTTGCCTTTTGAACAGGAGTCGTTTTTCCGATACGCGAAACGGGTGTATGGCCAATAAAAATTTCATTATATAGCGTAAAACGTTTTGGATAGAAAGGATGATCGGGCTTCATTCTTATATCGAAAGACAAAGCAGTTTCCCACAACGTTCTGTCCCAATAAAAAAGGCCAGGAAAATATTCATAATGAACGCCATTCATATTGGTAAAACCAGCATGAACAAACAGACGGTGTTGCTCGTCCAAATGAAAATCTTCAAGTGATTTCAGGAATTCTATGTGTTTTTTCTTTGTTTCTAAGGTGACGGATTCGTACGCTATTACGGTTGCTTCTCCGCCATGTTTGTACCACAACAAATTATCTTTGCTTTCATCAAGCCATTCCAGTAATAAATCATCATGATTGCCGCGAATGCAAATGCAATTCTGTTTGGTTTTTAAATCAATGATAAAATCAAGTACCTGAGGGGATTGGCTCCAGCCATCAACGTAATCTCCCAGAAAAATCAGGGTGTCTTTTTTAGTAACATTGGCTCTTTCCATAATTTGGTGCAGCGCTCGTAAACCACCATGGATATCGCCTATAACAAGTGTTCTCATGTACTGTTTGTTCTTTTATTAGAGTAAAAAAAGCTGGAAATAAGTGCTTTTTTCAATTTATAAAAATAAGTAAAAGAGTGGTGAAGTACTACTTTTTAACTTGTTTTTTTAATTAAATTAAAAAGAACCGTGTTTTACTGTCAAAACCAAATATCACTATTTTTGGTGATTGTTTTATTTAATTTTTCCGAGTAGTTTTACAAAACTAAAATTATTTTCAAATGGATGCAATCATCACATTGTCGCTGCTGCTGGCTAAACTGATCTGTCAATTTTTAAAAGAATTGATCGCTTTTATTTAGGACTTATGAAAATTAAAAATCGATTGACGCTAATTTTTAATTTTTGTTCTTGCAATTATCGATTTCGGCTAAAATAGTAGAAAAAGAAAATAGCTACTAACTATCACTGCACATCATATTTCATCTTTCTCAGAATTCGTAACGCCTCTTTAAACGATAAATAGACTTGGTTGAAAGGTTTCAAAAGCGCTTTTGTATCAATCAGTTTTTGTTTGGCTTCTTCAAAACCGTTAAGGTAACAAATCATAAAGGTAGAAGGCAAATTCTCTAAATCTTTGTGTTCCCGCTCAGATAAGGAAAGTCCTTTTTGGAGTTTTTTCAGCAAAGCAATATTTGAATTATAAATGTGAAACAGCATTTTCTTATTGAATTCTGGTGGCTGAAAAAGCATCTCTCTTTCAATTTTGTAATAGCCATTGTCGTGAAAATGGATAGTTTGTTTTTCTAAAGGATAATAACTCGTTTTGTCATTTAAACCCAAGGAAACATATTCAATAATAGTAAAAGTGTCTTCGTCATAAGTGATTTCGACCACATCTTGAGCCGAATAAAACAACTTAATTTGTTCGTTTATCAGTTCAATATCTACACGTGATAAATAGGTTTTGTCTCGGGATTTTTTAGGAATTCCTGCCCAGCAAATCACAAATAATTCTTTGAAAACTTTATACTTTGGCGCCATATCCTTGTGGCGAAAATTCATGAAATCAATCACGCCATCTAGTGTGTATTCGATGCTATTCCTAGAGTTATTCTCGATACCAATTACGGTTTCTGTATTCTGATAGTTCTTTTCTATTTCGCCTTCAACTGGCATGGTGTTGCTGCCTCGGCGAATAAAAATACTGTTGACAGGAATCGTGTGGATTCCTTTTTTGAAATGGGAGGTTTTGGTTTTTGGCTTGATTGTTACCAGTCCAATCACTTTGTCTTTTGGCAAATTTGGAAAAGGTACATTTTCATACTGAATTTTTGGAGGATTTTCCAGATACGCATTTATTAAATTCTGAATTCGGCTATCGTCAAAAAAGTCATCACCCACGATTGTATTCTCTTGATCTTCAACACCCACTACAATATAGGAATTGTTCGTAGGATTCGAATTAGACAACGCACAAATATGCTTGAGAAACTTGGCTTTTCCTTCTCGAGTATGCAAATTCAACTGACGTTTTTTATCATAAAAACTGCTCTCATCATTATGAGCAAGTAGGTTTTTGATAAGTATGCGTTTGTTGATCATTAGTAGTGATTAGTAAGCTTCATAGATGGTTGGATTCCTAGACTTTCTAAATTATCTAAAAATCAATTTTAAATAGCTCTTTTCAAAATAGTAGCTGCGGCTTGTGCTGTTGGCAACACTATCAAATCGGCAATATTTACATGATACGGCCTAGAAACTACAAAGTGAATAATATCGGCAATATCTTCAGCACGCAAGGGGTCAAAACCTTTGTAAACATTGGCTGCTCGATCAGTATCTCCTTTGAAACGCACTTCGCTAAACTCCGTTTCTACGGCACCCGGATGTATGGCGCCAACGCGAATTCCATACGAATTCAAATCCATTCGCATGGCTTGGTTCAAGGCATCAACAGCATGTTTGGAGGCACAATACACGTTTCCGTTTGGATACACTTCTTTTCCGGCAATAGACCCAATGTTGATAATATGACCTGATTTTCGTTCGATCATTCTCGGAATTACAGCTTTCGAAACATACAAAAGTCCTTTTACATTGATGTCAATCATGGCATCCCAATCGTCTAAATCCCCGTTTTGAATAGGGTCTAAACCATGCGCATTTCCGGCATTATTAATCAAAATATCAATTGCAGCAAAGGCTTCCGGAATAGCATGTATACGTTCAAAAACTGCCTTTTTATCGCGAACATCAAAGCACAACGTATGCACTTCTGTAACTGCCGAAAGTTCTTTTGCAAGAGCAATTAGTCGGTCTTCACGGCGTCCGCAAAGAATAATTTTATAGTTGTTTTTAGCTAATATTTGAGCTGTTGCTTTACCAATTCCGCTGGTTGCTCCAGTTATTAGGGCTGTTTTACTCATGTTTTTTGTTTGTTTTACTTAATCCTAACATAAGGACTGTTTTATTTTGGGCGTGACCCTCCGTGAAAACTTCGGGTCGGGTTTTCTGTTCCCGCTTTTTATTATTTGGTCTCGTTCCAAAAAACGAGACCAAATAATAAAAGAGCTCCACTACAACCCCTCACGCAAAAAACGAATTGGTAGAAGCGAACACGAATTTCACCTATTAATTTATTGGAATTAGTGCCGTTTAAGTTGAGCTATTTCTGCAGCAAATGGTTATTATTGTTGTCAAACTAAGGCACATCATTCCCCATACTTTCTACCCAAATAGCAAACCAGTCTTCTTTATCTAACTCTAATTCGACAGCTTTCATAAGGGATTGAATTCGGGCCACATTTACCGTTCCGGCAATAGGAATAACTTTAGCAGGATGTTGCAAAATCCAAGAAAGTAAAATAGAATCGGAACCCAAATTGTATTTCTCCATTAAGCTTAGCAATAGTTTTTTCAAACGACGGGTTTGCGAATTGTCTTCTCTAAAAACAGACCCTAACGGATTCCCTGACAACGGACGAATATTATTAGTTTCCATATAATCAAAACTACCATCTACCATAGGTTTGTAATTGGTAGCTGAAAATTGCACCTGGTTGTAACTAATTTCTGTTTTTTGACGAATTAATTCTGTTTGCGAAGCGCTAAAACTCGCAAGTCCAAAATCAATAATTTTCCCATCTGATTTTAATTTAAGGACAGCTTCTGCAATTTCATCTGCTTGCATCAATGGACTTGGTCTGTGTAATAAAAGAACATCCAGATAGTCTGTTTGCAAATTTTTTAATGAATTCTCAGCGGACCAAATGATGTATTCCTTAGAATAATCATAATGTCTAATGGTGTTGTTACGGCTTTCTGTTACTAATTGTACACCACACTTAGAAATTAATTGCATTTTTTCTCTAGCAATTTTACTCGAAACAAAGGCTTTACCAAAATCAGATTCGGTGGTGTAGTCACCATAGGTGTCAGCATGATCAAAGGTGGTGATTTTGTTTTCTAAGCATACATTAATCATGTTTTCCATTTCTTTGGTACTGAGATTTTTATCCCAAACTCCCCAATTCATGACACCCGCTACAATAGGTGATAATTTTGTTTTATTCATGGTTTTTATTTTTTATTTAAATTCATAATTCTACTATTTCAAAGTATATTTTTCAAAGTTCTTAAAAATATAAAAATTGTATCATAATTCAACCTTAAAATTAGCGTATTTACCGAAGTTTTAACCATTTCTTAACATCTTCCTTCTAAAAAAAGATTCAATTTGCACCTTCAAAACGAAGGCATTAAATTCAAGGTTATTAAAAGTAATAAAATGGAAGAAAATACGTCGACTTTAGACATCAGAGCAATTAATGAAAAAATAGAAAGAGAGAGTGCATTTATTGACCTTCTCACCATGGAAATGAATAAGGTTATTGTGGGTCAAAAGCACATGGTGGAGCGTTTGTTAATTGGGCTTTTGGGACAGGGGCATATTTTATTAGAAGGAGTTCCTGGATTAGCAAAAACCTTAGCGATAAACACACTTTCACAAGCGGTACACGGATCTTTTAGTCGAATCCAGTTTACTCCGGATTTATTGCCAGCAGATGTTGTAGGGACTATGATATACAACATAAAGCAAAATGAGTTTTCGATAAAAAAAGGACCTATTTTTGCTAATTTCGTCCTTGCCGATGAGATCAACCGTGCGCCTGCTAAAGTGCAATCGGCATTGTTGGAAGCCATGCAGGAAAAGCAAGTGACTATTGGTGATACAACCTTTAAACTAGATAGACCATTTCTGGTTTTGGCAACTCAAAATCCAATTGAGCAAGAAGGAACGTACCAATTACCAGAAGCTCAGGTCGATCGTTTTATGTTGAAAACGGTTATTGACTACCCAAAAATGGAAGACGAACGCATGATTATTCGCCAGAACCTAAAAGGAAGTTATGAAAAAGTAAATCCTGTAGTTTCAGTAGAACAAATTTTACGCGCGCAAGTAGCAGTTCGTGAGGTTTATATGGACGAAAAAATTGAAAAATACATTCTTGATATCATTTTCGCCACGCGTTACCCAGAGAAATATAAATTGGCTGATTTGAAACCATTAATCAGTTTTGGAGCATCACCACGTGGAAGTATCAATTTGGCGAATGCCGCAAAATGCTACGCTTTTATCAAACGCCGCGGTTATGTAATTCCAGAAGATGTTCGCGCCGTGGTTCATGATGTGTTGCGTCACAGAATAGGAATCACCTATGAAGCCGAAGCCGAGAATATTACTTCAGTAGATATCATCAACAAAATAGTAAACGAAGTAGAAGTACCTTAAAAAGATTTTAGATTTTAGATTACTGATTTTAGATTTTAGATCTGAAATCAACAATCGTTAATCAACAATCAACAAATAAATGGATACAAAAGAGCTTTTAAAAAAAGTACGAAAAATAGAAATAAAAACCCGAAGATTGAGCGATCATATCTTTTCGGGAGAGTACCATACATCTTTCAAAGGGCGTGGAATGACGTTCAGCGAAGTGCGGCAATATCAATTTGGAGATGATATTAGGGCTATTGACTGGAATGTAACCGCACGATATAACGAAGCGCACGTAAAAGTTTTTGAGGAAGAACGCGAATTGACCATGATGTTAATGGTTGATATTTCGGGTTCAGAAAGTTTTGGCTCAAAAAATCAATTCAAAAAAGATATTGTTACAGAGATTGCTGCAACAATGGCTTTTTCGGCCACTCAAAACAACGATAAAATAGGTTTGATTTTGTTTTCAGATGAAATCGAATTGTATATTCCACCTAAAAAAGGACGGTCGCACGTATTGCGAATCATTCGGGAATTAATCGAATTTCAACCTAAAAGCCACAAAACAGACATTGCACAAGCCTTGAAATTTTTATCGGGAACCCAAAAAAAGAAAGCGATTGTCTTTGTGATTTCTGATTTCATGGCGGAAGATTACGAGCATACATTAAAGATAGCCGCAAAAAAACATGATATAACGGGAATTCGCGTGTATGATATTCGGGAAGAAAAAATACCGGATTTAGGTATGGTTTCTATGCTTGACGCGGAAACTGGTCAAATTCAATTGGTGAATACCGGTTCGAAATCAGTGCGTATGAATTATGAAAAACAGTACCATAATAAAGTCAACTATTTCAAAGAAACATTCAGTAAATCAGGTTCAGGTGTTGTAAATACTAGAGTTGACGAAAGTTATGTAACAAAATTATTAAGTTATTTTAAATCGAGATAGAAATTTTATATCTTAAATCAGAAGCTTGCAACATTACAAGATGAAAAAACATTTATACCTACTAATTCTACTGCTTTCTACTGCTGTTTTCGCACAACAAAAGCAAGTAGTTACAAGTATTGACACGATTAAAAATAAAATTGGTGCGGAGTTTAAACTCGCGATAAAAACTACTGTTGATACTTCGTCCAAAGTTATTTTTCCAAATTTAAAGAACGTTGGTGCTTTAGAGGTGATCCAGTCTTATCCTATTGATACCGTCAAAATGGACGGTCGTTATGAATTAATCAAAAAATACGGTTTAACCCAATTTGATTCAGGCAGATATGTTGTTCCAAGTATCAAGATTTTTATCAACAGTAAACCGTTTTTTACGGATTCTCTTTTGGTTGAAGTCGCGAATGTGCAAGTGGATACTTTGAAACAAAAAATGTTTGACATCAAGGATATTGCACCAGCCGATAACCCAATTGGGGATTGGTGGAAACACCTGTTGATTATTGCTTTGATTGTTGGTGCTGGAGCTTTCATTTATTGGTTTATTAAAAAAAGACAAGAGAAAAAAATCCTAGAAGAAATCTATAAAACACCAATCGAGAAAGCTACCAGTTTGCTGGATACTTTAGAGAAAAAAGAATTGTGGCAAAAAGGAGAAGTCAAAGCCTATTATAGTGAATTGACGGATATTGCCAGAAATTATATTGAAGAAGCAATAGAAATTCCTGCAATGGAAAGCACTACTTCGGAACTGATTCAAGGACTTAGAGCCGCTTCTGTCAAAAAGAAAATGACGCTTTCGCAAGAAATTATCGAAAATTTGGAGCGTGTTTTGAAACAAGCCGATTTAGTGAAATTTGCCAAGTCGAAACCACTGGATTTTGAAATCACCGAGGATCGAAATAAAATTCAAAAAGTAATTGTGACCTTAGACGATTCAATTCCGGTTGAAGTTCCCGTTGAGGAAGAAATGTTACTGAATGAAGTGCAAAGACAAAAACAGATTCAAATTCAATTGCGCAAACAAAGAAAAAAACGCATTGTAACAGCAGTGGTTTCGGTTATTTTTTTATTGGTAGCGACCACTACTTTTTTCATTGTTACCAAAGGATTTGATTATGTAAAAGACAATATTATTGGTCATCCTACAAAAGAATTATTAGAAGGCGAATGGGTGAAAAGTGAATATGGAAATCCTGGAATTATTATAGAAACGCCAAAAGTATTGAAGAGAGTAGACCTTACAAAAACACTTCCTAAAAACGGAATGGCTTTGATTAAAGAAATGCAATCATTTGCCTATGGAAGTGTTTTGGATCGTTTTTATGTGATGGTTTCTACTTTGAAATTCAAACAGGACCCGAGCGCTAGCGAACAGGGGAAGCAAACTGAAATTGATTTGGCTAAATCTATGGACGGTGCCTTGGAATCACTCGAAGCGCAAGGGGCTCAAAACATGATTGTCAAGCAAGAAGATTTTGAAACCAAAGAAGGAATCAAAGGATTGAAAGCCTATGGAACTTTCTCTCAAATTGACCGCGACAATAAGACAACTGCTAAAATGTATTATGAAGCAATTTTATTCAGTCAAGAAGGCGGATTACAGCAGATTTTACTTTTTCATGAAGAAGGGGACAAGTATGGCAATGAAATATCAGAACGCATTTTGAATACGGTCGAATTAAAACACGCAAGTAAATAATGGAGAAAATAACTTTTTTAAACCCAGAATTTTTTTGGTTGTTTGTATTGATTCCAGTTGTAATTGTCTGGTTCCTGCGAAAAAAGAGCCACCAATCCGCTACTTTAAAAATGAGTTCTCTAGAAGGATTTAAAGGCACAGAATCGAATTTGACAAAGTTAAAACCAATACTGAATGTGTTTCGGGTTTTGGCATTATGTTCTTTGATAATTGCAATGGCAAGACCAAGAACGGTCGATGTAAGTAATAAAACAAAAACGACAAAAGGGATTGATATTGTCATGGCGATAGACGTTTCTGGAAGTATGCTTGCCAAAGATTTGAAACCCAACAGAATGGAAGCACTGAAAAGAGTAGCTGCTGATTTTGTTGAAGAACGACCAAATGACAGAATTGGACTTGTAGTGTATGCCTCTGAAGCGTACACAAAAACACCGGTAACCAGCGATAAAGCGGTTATTCTAGATGCCATTAGAAGTATAAAATACGATAATGTTTTGCAAGACGGAACGGGAATAGGAATGGGATTGGCCACTGCTGTAAACCGATTGAAAGACAGTAAAGCCAAAAGTAAAGTAATTATTCTTTTGACAGACGGTGTGAATAATGCCGGATTCATCGAGCCCGAAACAGCATCGGATATTGCCAAACAATACGGAATTAAAGTGTATACCGTAGGAATTGGAACCAATGGGATGGCCATGTTTCCTTATGCTATTGCGCCAAATGGGAAGTTCTTGTTTCAAATGATGAAAGTAGAAATTGACGAACAATTGATGAAAAACATCGCCAGAAAAACTGACGGAAAATATTTTAGAGCAACGAGCAATAGCAAATTAGCGGAGATTTACGCCTCAATAAATAAATTAGAAACAACAGAAATTGAAGAATTGAAATTTTATGATTACGATGAAAAATTCAGACCTTTTATTTGGTTTGCCGGTTTTTTATTATTGGCTGAAATAGGATTAAGGAATACGGTTTTTAGAAGCTTTATATAACATTTAAAAACACAAAGACTAAAACAGGATTTGAAATCTTTAGGAAAGTAAGTCTTGTAAACTTTGCGCTTCTTTGTGAACTTAGTGGTAAAAAAAATTATGGAATTAGACGAAAAAAAATATTTATATCTTCTTTTTATACTGCCTTTAGTAGTGTTGGTTTTTCTGGCTAATTTATATTGGAAAAGAAAAAAACAACGCGAGTTTGGGGATTTAGAAATGGTGAAAAAACTGAGTCCAGAAAGTTCTGTTTTCAAACCGGTTTTGAAAGTAATAGTCTTGCTTTTGGCTTTTCTAGGACTGATTCTTGGCTTGGTAAATCCAAAGATTGGTACTAAGATGGAAACGGTAAAGCGAGAAGGAATCGACATTGTATTTGCCATAGATGTTTCTAAAAGTATGCTGGCCGAAGATGTAGCACCAAATCGTTTGGACAAAAGCAAACAAATTGTTTCGCAAATCATCAACCAGTTAGGAAGCGACAGAATAGGAATCGTGGCGTATGCCGGAAGTGCTTTCCCGGTATTGCCTATCACAACGGATTATAGCGTTGCGAAAATGTTTTTGCAAAGCATGAATACGGATATGGTTTCCTCTGTAGGAACCTCATTCAACGACGCAATCAAATTATCCACAACTTACTTTGATGATAAAAAAACGAGTAAGTTATTGATTATGATTTCAGATGGAGAAGACCATAACGAAGGTGCGGAAGAAGCAGCGGAAGAAGCGAATAAATTAGGAGTAAAAATCATTACAATTGGTGTTGGAACCGAAAAAGGAGGTACGATTCCGTTGAAAAGAAATGGAATTATTGAGAGTTTCAAAAAAGACAATAACAACGAAGTGGTAATCACTAAATTGAATCGGGCAAGTTTAGAAGCTATTGCAAAAGCCACAAAAGGAGGATATGTAAACGGTAATAACACAAAAGAAGTCCTTGACTATATAAAAAACGCATTGAATAATATTCAAAAAACCGAATTTGAAGCGACGGAAATGGCCGATTTTCAATCGCAATTTCAATGGTTCTTAGGTTTTGCTTTTTTATTTTTATTTCTAGATGTTTTTCTATTGGAAAGAAAAACAAGTTGGGTTAAGAAATTGGATTTATTTAACGAAAATAAATAATTATTTCTAGAAGATTTCAAAACCTTCTAGGCATAAAGTCACAATACATGAAAAGATTTAAAATTATTATCATTACTTTTTTAATGTTCGCTTTCACGGGGAAGACCGGATTGTATGCGCAACAAAAAGACAGAATTTTGCCCAAAGCAAATCAGGAATATGCAGATAATAAATTTGTAGAGGCAGAAGCTAATTACCGAATCTCAAGTTCGAAATTCCCGAATAAAGCAACGGCACCTTTCAATCTTGGAAATGCTATTTACAAGCAAAAACAATCTTCGGAGGCTAAATTTGCGTATGTCAAAGCATTGAAAAATTCAAATTCAAGAGGGGAGAAACACCGTGCTTTTCATAATCTTGGAAATGTATTCATGAATGAAAAGAATTACACACAAGCGGTAGAAGCCTATAAAAATGCCTTGAGAAATAATCCAACCGATGAGGAAACCCGTTATAATTATGCTTTGGCCAAAAAAATGCTGAAAGATAATCCACCAAAGGACGATAAGAAAAAAGACGATAAAAAGGATCAAGAAAAGAAAGACGATAAAAAGGACGATAAAAAGGACGATAAGAAAGACGGCGAAAAAGACAAGAAAGACAAAGATAAAAAAGACGATAAAGGGGATCAGGACAAACAAAAGAAAGATCCTAAACCCAATGAAAATGGCGAACCAAAACCTGCGCCAGGAGGAATCTCAAAAGAACGTTTGGAAAACCTTTTGAATGCAGTAAATAAAGAGGAAAAGAAAGTACAGGATAAGGTCAATGCCGAAAAAGTGAAAGGAAAACCAGTTAAAACCGAGAAGGATTGGTAATTCAATTAGATAGTTTGAAAATGAAAAAATATATTGCAGCAATTGTTTTGTTGGTGTGCAGCTCACTTAGTGCTCAAGTACAATTTGAAGCTCGAGTTAGCAAAACTACGCTGGGCTTGAATGAAAGGCTACGTATTGATTTTATGATGAATGTTGACGGAGATAATTTTGCACAACCCTCTTTTGAAGGGTTTCGAATTATTGCCGGACCCAGTCAGCAGGTGAGTCAGTCATGGGTAAACGGTAGAAGTTCTTTTGAAAAGGCATATTCTTATTTTCTAGTTCCAAATCAAAAAGGGACATTCATAATCAAGCCGGCAGCTATAGAGTACAACGGACAAATTTACAAAACGGCACCCATAAAAATCACAGTTACTGCTGCGACAGAAGAGCCTCGTGATCCTAATGATTATCAGGCATCTGCAGATGAAAACCTGTATCTGGTTGCTGATGTCTCTAAAGCTAATCCTTACGTTAACGAACCCACAACGGTAGTTTATAAACTGTATTTTGCGAACATTGGAATTTCTAATTTTAGAGAATTGAGCAAACCAAAATACAATGATTTCTGGAGTCAAAACATTGATATCAAGCAACTTGTAGCAGAGGAAGGACAGTTTAAAGGACGGAATTATCGCTATATCGTACTCAAAAAAGTAGTGCTGTATCCGCAAAAATCGGGAAGGCTTAAAATTGAACCTTTATCCTTAGAAATTGATGTGCAATTGCCAACAAACCGTAGGGATATGTTTGGTCGAATGTTGCTTACAGAAACAACTAAAAGAGTTTCGGCTGGGTCTAAAACGATTATGGTTAAGCCGCTTCCAGAATCAGGAAAACCAGAAAATTTTACCGGCGCAGTGGGTAGTTTTGACTTTAAAGTAACACCCTCAAAGACTAATTTGAAATATGGAGAAAGTCTTGATTTAGTAGTAAGTGTAACCGGAAAAGGGAATCTGAAATTATTCAGTTTACCAAAACCAGAGGTGCCTAATGCGCTCGAAATGTACGATGCGGTTCATAGTGAGGATATCAGTACGCCACTTTCAGGTATGAGCGGAAAAACTTCGGACAGTTATACTATAATTCCACAGTACAAAGGGAATTATCCGGTAAAACCGTTACAGTTTTCTTATTTTGATTTGAGTTCCGGTACCTATAAAACACTACGTTCGCCAGAGATAATGATCAATGTTCTTGACGGGCCTATTCCAGTTGATTCGACAACAACAGCTGGAAACAAAAATATAATGGCTGCCGTAGAAGAGTTTAAAACAATTAAGTCAAAAACCACTCTTACCGCCATTGATACTGAGGATTTCTTTGGATCAAATTTATTTTTGGCATTATTATTTGCGCCTTTTTTACTGGTCCCTATAATTGTGTTATTTAAAAAGAGAAAAGAAGCTATTGATGGAGATGTTTCTGGTAACAGAATCCGAATGAATAACAAGCTGGCCAAGAAATATTTGTCAGAAGCGAAGAGACAAATCAACAACAAAGAACTGTTTTATATTGCGCTAGAGAAAGCGATGCATAATTTCCTGAAAGCGAAATTACACATCGAAACTTCAGAAATGAGCAAGGATAATATTCAGGAATTGTTGTTGTCCCGAAATGCAAAACCTGAAGCTGTCAATGATTTTATTGCACTTACGGAGAATTGTGAAGTAGCGCGCTATGCGCCTTCGTCAAGCGTTACGATACAACAGGATTTTGATAAAGCAGTATTTATAATCTCTGAATTAGAAAAACAAATTGCTTAATAATTTGCTTAACCACAAAGTGCACAAAGAAGGCACAGAGTACATTAGTTTTTTAAAATAAATGACTAAAAACGAAATATCAAAAATTGTATTCGAAAGTGCTTTGAAAGTACATAAAGTTTTAGGTCCCGGACTATTGGAAAGCGCTTATGAAGAGTGTTTGTTTTATGAACTTAAAAAAAGTAATTTAAAAGTAGAAAAGCAGAAAGCGCTTCCTTTGATTTATGAAGAAGTAAAACTGGATGTGGGGTACAGAATTGATATGATTATTGAGGATAAATTTATTGTTGAGGTAAAATCTGTTGAAGCTTTGACAGATGTTCATTTGGCTCAATTACTAACGTATTTGAGATTGTCGGATTGCAGATTAGGATTACTAATTAATTTTAATGTAAAATTGCTAAAAGAAGGTGTAAGGCGAGTTATAAATAGAGTACTTTAAATAGTGATCTTTGCGACTTCCTTGTGACCTTTGTGTTTAAATTTTTATGAAAAAAATACTATACATATTATTACTTTCAACTCAGGTTTTCTTTGCCCAAAACGGCTTCGAAAAAGGGAATGCACTCTATGAAAAAGGCAAATACGCGGAAGCTGTTGGCGCGTATGAAAGCGTTTTGGGAGCGAATCTACAATCGCCAGAATTGTATTTTAATTTAGGAAACGCCTATTATAAGTGGAACAAAGTGGCGCCTGCGATTTACTATTATGAAAAAGCATTAGTACTCAATCCTAAAGATAACGAAAGTTTGAATAACCTAAAATTTGCTCATAAAAGAACGATTGATGAGATTAAAGTAATTCCAAAAGTAGGTTTTGAAAAATTGATGCGAGATTTTACAGGCATTTATAATTACAATACTTGGGGCTGGATTACTATAGGTTTTGCCACGCTGTTCTTGCTGTTTTTTATTGGATATTATTTTTCTGAAAATGCGGTCTACAAGCGAATTTTCTTTTTTGGAATGTTTGTCGCTTTAGTGCTACTATTACTCGCAGTTTCTTCGGCAATTTTTGAAAAAAGCCATTTTGATTCTGAGAAGCCCGCCATTGTTTTTGCCGAAATGGCCAATGTAAAAAGTGAACCTAGAGATGGAGGCAAGCCTTTATTTTTATTACACGAAGGAACAAAAGTGTACGTAGAGGAAATTATTGGGAAATGGAAAAAAATACAACTTACCGATGGAACCGAAGGCTGGATTGAAAGCAGCGCGATTAAGGAAGTGAAGTAGATAAGAAATCCTAATAACTTTTAAAGCTTCTAGCTTTCGAGAGGCTTGAAGCTTCAGTTTTTTACTAGCTAAACTTTCTTTTTCATCTCATCATATCCTTTCTTAATCGAAGGAAAAACAAAAACGGCTATTTTTTGTATTGGATTAAAAAAAATAGAATTATCAAGCGTTTCTTTCTTAGCTAAAAAATTATTGTAGTTTATTTTTTCGAAAACTGAAAAAACGATACTCACAATCAAAACCGTTTTTAAAACTCTAAAAAAACCACCACCTAGTTTATTTAACCAGCCTAAAAAAGCAAAATTTGCAATTCCGGTCAGAAATTTTCCTAACAGATGTATTCCAATAACCACTACAATAAAAGTAAGCGCAAAAGCAACAATTTGAATGGTGTTAGGATTCCACTTTACAAACCCCATTAAGATCTCTTTCATAATAAAGGAAAATTTTATAGCAAAATAAATTCCAAGAAGTAATGAAATTAGTGACGCTAACTCAACAAAAAGTCCATTTATAACGCCTTTATAGAACGCAAAAACCAATAAAGCACATAAAATAATATCCAAAAATCCCATCGTAATTAATTTTTAAGCATAAAATAGCAAATATAAAAAAATTGTTCTTTACCATTGCCAATTTTCAAGTTCTTATCTTTGCTAGAATAATTTGATTATTCTTTTTGAAAATTCACGATGTAAAGCTGCATTCAAAAAATGGTAATCAACAATCAACAATTAAAATGTCAAGAGACGCACAACTTAAAGAACGCTGGGAACAGCTTGTTACTATACTTTCGAATCAATTTTCGCAAGGGGAAGATTTAGATTTAGATGCCATTATTTATTTAATTGGAGTACAAGAACTTGGAAAAGTGCACAATGAGTACAAAAAAGATGAAAAATTAAACCTGATGCACATTGCAATTTGCAGGTTATTAGAACCGTATGGTTTTTATGAATTTGAATTTTTTGATGAAGAAGGATGGCCACACTACAAAGTAAAAGAAGAATTACCACCACTAAAAGCAGGAGAACAATCGGTTTTGATGAAAGACGCCATTGTGAATTATTTCCTCGAAAGAGAACTGATTGATTGATGAATTGCGATTATGGAGGAACGATTTAAGATTTTGTGAAGGAAACTTTGAAGTTTAAACGGTAAACTTGAAACAAATTACTTAAATTTGCACTCTCAATTATGGAATGAAAATGATAGATAAGATAAAAGAATATATTGGCGAGGCACAAGCTTTTTCAACTCAAAACGCAGCAGAATTAGAAAGCTTTAGAATTAAATTTTTAGGAAGCAAAGGACTTTTGAAAGTGCTTTTTGCTGAATTCAAAAATGTTCCAAACGATCAAAAAAAGGAATTTGGACAGGTTATCAACCTGCTGAAGACTTCGGCTGAAGAAAAAGTAAAATTGATACAGGAAGCTTTGGAAAGCAAAGAAGAAAGTAAAGGAATTTACGGCGATCTTACCCGTTCCCCTGAACCAATGATAATTGGCTCTCGACACCCGATTTCATTGGTAAAAAACCAAATTATAGATATCTTCTCCACCATTGGCTTCAATGTTTCCGAAGGTCCGGAAATCGAAGACGATTGGCATAATTTCTCCGCATTGAACCTTCCGGAATACCATCCTGCTCGTGATATGCAAGACACGTTTTTCATACAAACCAATCCTGATACGTTATTGCGTACGCATACTTCATCCGTACAAGTGCGTTATATGGAGAATAATAAACCGCCAATTCGTACCATTTCTCCAGGAAGGGTTTTTCGTAATGAAGCTGTTTCGTCCCGTTCGCACTGTATTTTTCACCAAGTAGAAGGCTTGTATATTGATAAGGATGTTTCGTTTGCTGACTTGAAACAAACACTTTTGTATTTTACCAAAGAGATGTTTGGAAAATCAAAAATACGCCTGCGTCCGTCTTATTTCCCGTTTACCGAACCCAGTGCTGAAATTGATATTTATTGGGGTTTAAAAACCGAAACGGATTATCGTATTACCAAAGGAACTGGGTGGTTAGAAATTGGAGGTTGTGGAATGGTAGACCCTAATGTATTGAAAAACTGTAACATCAATCCGGAAGAATATACTGGTTTCGCCTTTGGAATGGGAATCGAAAGGATTGCCATGTTATTGTATCAAATTGGTGACATCCGAATGTTTTATGAAAACGACGTTCGTTTCTTAGAGCAATTCAAATCCTCAATTTAGTCAAAAGTGATACTGTCAAAAGTCTAAAAAAATACCTATTTTAGATTTTCTTTCGACTTTAAGACTTTACTATCTCAGACATTACGATTATCTTATGAAAAAAGACATCATCATCCCCGAAGTAGAAAACGTATTCCTTGCCGCAGTCCAAGAATGGAGCGACGATTTTATGGAAAAAGTATGGTATGTTTACTTAGTAAATGACAGTGATTTTTTAATTGAAAGCGTTATGGTTGTTTCTAAAGCATTTGGAACAATTGACGGTGAGATGAAAAAAACATCGCTTTTGCGTCATGCTTTTGTAGAGGTACCGGCAGTTTCAGTGGTGAAAATTGAAATGATTGAAAAAAGTGTATTGGTACTTAACAATGAGTTCATGCTAACCTTTTTTATGGGCAATAAATTATACGATAAGAAGTTCATTTTCAAAGCCAATTCCATTAATGAAACTAATGTTGAAGAGGTTCCAATTTTATTTGTTGACGGTATTATCGTGAGGTAAATTACATTCGTAAAAAATACAAACCGCAGATCCGCAGATTTAAAAACATAATCTGTGAATCTGCGGTTTTTTTATTTCCTTTTAAAATGAATTTTTTTAGTCTAACTGATCTGTCAATTTCTTAATAACAACTTTAGTCCTCCTACTAAAAACACCCCCTCTGGTGCTCGTCGCAATGGAGCACCAGAGAGTATAAATAAAGTGTTTTGACTAGATTTTTTAAACAAATCTATAGCTCAATTAATCCAGTTTGTCGGTCAGTTTCTTAAACACGGCTTTAGCCTCCTGGCCTTCATACAGAATACTGTAAACAGCATCAATAATTGGCGTTTTGGCTCCATAAGCCTGATTGAGTTTGTAAGCGCTTTTTACGGCATAATAACCTTCGGCAACCATGCTCATCTCCATCATGGCTGATTTAACAGTGTAGCCTTTGCCAATCATGTTTCCAAACATTCTGTTTCTGGAAAATATAGAATATCCCGTAACTAATAAATCACCTAAATAGGCTGAATCATTGATGTTGCGTTTCATTTTATGAACTTTCTTGATGAATTTTTTCATCTCTCGAATTCCGTTACTCATCAATACCGATTGGAAATTATCACCATAACCCAAACCATGCGCAATTCCTGCTGCAATAGCATAAATGTTTTTTAGCATGGCTGCATATTCCGTTCCTATAATGTCATCTGTAATTTTAGTTTTGATAAAATTTCCAGATAAATTTTCAGCTACTATTTTTGCTTTATCAGGATCACCACATGCAATGGTAAGATAGGAAAGACGTTCTAACGCTACTTCTTCAGCGTGGCATGGACCAGTAATGACACCTATGTTATAATACGGAATGTCGTATTGTACATGAAAATGCTCGCCTACAATCAAACTGGTTTCGGGAACGATTCCTTTTATTGCCGAAAAAATAATTTTATCTTGTAGCGAAACAGTTAGTTTTTGTAATTCGGTATCCAAAAAAGCGGATGGAATGGCAAAAATGATATAATCAGCATAAGCTACGGCTTCGTTGATATTGTTAGTCAGTTTTAATTTATTAGTGTCAAATTCAACTGAACTTAAATAATTTGGATTGTGTTTGTAGGTTTTAATGTGCTCTATAGCAGCTTCATTGCGCATGTACCATGAAATTTCGGTAAGATTTACGCACAGCATTTTTGCTATTGCTGTCGCCCAACTTCCACCGCCTATTACTGCGAATTTTATATTTTCAGCCATTTTTTTATTGAATTTAATCAAAAGTACTTAAAAAAGTACTGATTATACAAATAAAATTAACGCACCTAAGTAGGTACGCATAAGGTTTTAGATAGGAATGCCTTAATCTTTTAAATATAGTAAGTTAATTATCAAACTTTTGCACAATATTAGGAGTGCTGTTGCGTTATCAATTTATATCGTTTTATATTTTAGCAAATAAATAAAGATTGAATTAGTTAGTTAATAAATTTTGAATGGTAAAAGGCGTCTTCTAAATGAATAGAGGACGCCTTTTTATTGGTATCAGATATAGTTTAAAGCCATAGTGCTTAGCAGATTTTGCTTTAGCTTCCAAAAATAGTTAGCCACAATTTCACTAGTGCTGATATGTGGTCAATAAGTAAGTTATGTCATCTTGCAGACTATAAGTCTCCTAGCGCAATCTAGCCATTTTAAAAATATAATGGTTTAGTTAACACTTACTACAATTAGAGTCGAAATTAATAGCTCATTTCAACTATAGATTTTACCTTTTCTAAGGTGATGTTTTGTTTTTCTCCCAATCCTAGCCAACCTCTTTTTTCAAAACGATTTACGATAAAATCAGCTGTTTTGTCAAAGTCGTTGATGTAATCAGATAATTTAGTTTGCATTCCCATGGCATGGAAAAATGCAACTGTTTTATTGATGGCTTCGTGTGCGATTTCGTCCTCAGTACCAGTCAAATTGAAAATACGTTTTCCGTATTGTGCTAATTTTTGTTTCTTGGTTTCAAACATCACTCGGTACAAATTTGGGCCTACAACTGCCAAAGTTCTGGCGTGATCAATTCCGTACAAGGCTGTCAATTCATGTCCAATCATGTGGGTAGCCCAGTCTTGAGGTACTCCTTTTTGGATTAATCCATTCAAAGCCATGGTGCAGCTCCACATAAAGTTAGAAGCTAAAGCATAATCTTTTGGGTTTTCAACTACTCCAGGACCTATTTGAATTAAAGTTTGTAAAATACTTTCGGCAATTCGGTCTTGCAAATATCCTTCGTGCGGATACGTTAAATATTGTTCTAAAACATGGGTGTAGGCATCTATAACTCCGTTTTGCAATTGTCTTTTGGGTAAAGATTCAATTACGGTTGGATCACAAATAGAGAATTTTGGAAATAAAGCGGAACCGCCAAAAGCCAATTTTTCTTGTGTAGCTTCAATAGTAACTACGGCTCCAGAGTTCATCTCACTTCCCGTAGCTGGGAGCGTGAGCACAGTACCAAAAGGAACCACTTTAGACAAATCTTTAATCAATATTCTTTTTTGAAGAATTTCCATTGGATTCCCGTCAAAGTGCACAGCAGCCGAAATGAATTTTACGCCATCAATTACTGAACCACCACCTACAGCCAGTATGAAATCTATGTTTTGTTCTTTGATCACTGCAACTGCTTTCATCAAGGTTTCAAAATGTGGGTTTGGTTCTATTCCTCCAAATTCCACGATTTCAAAACCTTTTAGATTGTTAATTACTTGTTCGTGAATTCCATTTTTAAAAATACTTCCGCCACCATAAGCCAAAAGGATTTTAGCTCCTTGAGGTACTAATGTGGATAGTTTTTCAATTTGTCCTTTTCCAAAAATTAAATTGGTAGGATTGTATAATTCGAAATTTATCATGTTTTATTTTTTTGAATTCAATTGAGTTAATAATTTTTGAGCAACAAGTTTTGAGGAAGCTGGGTTTTGACCCGTAATCAGCAGACCGTCTTCTACTGCATACGGTTGCCAGTCAGCTACTTTAGAATACGTTGCGCCATTGGCTTGCAAAGCATTTTCTAATAAAAACGGAACTACATCCGTTAATCCAACTGCTGCTTCTTCGGTATTAGAAAAACCAGTTATTTTTTTACCTTTTACTAAAAATTCTCCGTTTACTTTTACGTTTTTCAACACTGCTGGTGAATGGCAAACAAAAGCGACTGGTTTTTTATTGGTATAGAAAGCTTCAATCAAAGCACTAGAATTGGTATCTGTAGCTAAATCCCATAAAGGACCGTGACCTCCCGGATAAAAAACAGCATCGTAGTCGGACTCTTTTACATCGGCTAATTTTTTTGTGTTTTTAAGTTTAGCCAATAATTGAGTATCTGCATCAAATCTTTTGGTGTCCTCAGTTGCAGCGGTTGGATCTTCGCTTTTTGGATCAATAGGCGGTTGGCCTCCTTGTGGGGTAGCAATATCAATGGCGACTCCTTTGTCTAACAATTCATAATAGGGCGCTGCCAGTTCTTCGGTCCAAAACCCTGTTTTTTCTCCTGTGTTCCCTAATTTATCGTGACTGGTAACAACAAATAATACCTTTTTCATACTTTTTTTATTTTGAGCAGTTGCTGAGAGGCAACTTACGGTTAATGCCATAATGGCGAAAAATGCAATTTTATTCATTTCTTATTTTCTTTATGCAAATTTATGGCGAATATGCTATTAGTAAAAATAATTTAAATTATGTTTGTGATAAATATATTTATATCATGGTTAGTCTTGAATGGTACAGAACCTTTAAATCCGTTTATAAAAATGGTAATTTCTCATTAGCTGCTAAAGAGCTTTTTATAAGTCAACCTGCCGTGAGTCAGCAAATAGGAATGTTAGAGGCACATGTAGGTTATAAACTTTTCAACCGGAAATCTAAAGGTGTAGAGCCAACGGATTACGCTAAGTTACTCAATAATTTAATCATTGAAGCTTTAGACCGATTGGAAAATGTGGAGAATGGTTTTCGTGCCAAAGCGTTCAATGCCAATCGGTTAATTTCAGTCGGAATTTCAAAACATTTGATGAGCAGTTTAGGAAGCGCCTTGGTTTCAGAATTTGATTTTATCGATTTTAGTTTTCATGAAAATGATACGCTTTTTGAATTAGTAGATTCTAAAAAATTAGATTTTGCGGTTGTCACCAAACAATACGATACGTTTGATACCATTCAAAAAAAGGTTGGTGAAATCAAACAAGTGATTGTAGGTTCGAATACTATAGATGCTTCCGAATTAAGAACTACTATCAAAAAAGAGGATTTCTCGGCAATCGAACATTGGTTAAACGACCAAAAATGGTTTAGCCACAACGCGCAAATTCCGCATATTAAATTGTTCTGGCTGCATGTTTTTAATAAAAAAAGACCATCGATGGTTCCTAATTACATTATTCCATCTGAATACGAGATGCTAGAAATAATTTCGAAAAATACTGGAATAGCGGTCGTTTGGGATTGCAATGCGAAAAGTGCACTAGCAGAAAATAAAATCCAATTGTTGTGGAACAGCAAGCAAATGCCAAGTACCAACGTGTTTGTGCTATCAGGTAAAAACGATAATTTGAGTACTGTTTTTGAAAATATTGAACTGGAGTTGAAAAGAGTTTTGGCCTAATTACTTCTTATAAAAGTTATTGTGATCAATATATTTCCAAACTTTAGCAGACAATAACGGCAGTACATTTTTCCCTTTCTTAATATTATCCCGAATAAATGTGGATGATATTTCAACAACCGGTGCGTTGATGAGGTGGATTTTTGGATGGTCTTTAGACACTATTTTCTCTGATTCGGTTGAACTTAATTCGCCTATTTGACTTTTGTCTTCGAGTCTAGGATAGACATAAATGGCATGATGAGCTAAAATCGCTTCGTAGTTTTTCCATTTGTGCAACGACTTAAGATTGTCTTCGCCCATGATTAAGGAGAACTCGTAATTTGGATATTTTTCCTCTAAGTGAACTAGCGTATTTACGGTGTAATTGGGCTGTGACAACTTAAATTCTATGTCCGAAGGTCTAATTTTAGGAAAATCTTCGGTAGCAAGATGTACCATGTGCAAGCGATGATAATCATCAAGTAAAGTACTTTTTTTCTTCAAAGGATTGTGCGGCGTAACTACCATCCAGACTTGGTCTAAATCAGAATGCTCTGCCATGTGATTGGCAATGATGAGATGTCCAATATGAATGGGATTAAAAGTTCCGAAATATAGGCCTATTTTCATATTTATTTTGTTTCACAAAGATTCACAAAATTTTTCGTGAATCTTTGTTTTTTTCTTTGAACATCTTGGTGAAATAGTTTTACTCTTTTACAAAATTCTTTACCAATTGATACGCTTCTTCCAAAGCAATTTCTAAATCGTAGTTTTTTATAATCACGTCAAATTGTGGCGCTGTAGCCAGTTCAACAGAAGCTTTAGCAATACGCATGTTGATTTTATCTTCACTTTCAGTAGAACGTTCCTTTAATCTTCTTTTTAGTTCGTCTACGCTTGGTGGTTTCACGAAAACCGCTAAAGTTTCTTCGGGAAATTTATGTTTAATGCGCAATCCGCCAGCAACATCAATATCGAAAATTACATTTTTCCCTTTGGCCCAAATGCGTTCTACTTCGCTTTTTAAAGTTCCGTAAAAATTATCACGATACACTTCTTCCCATTCCAAGAAATCTTCGTTTTTGATGTGTTTTTTAAATTCCTCGGTCGACATGAAATAATAATCTTTTCCATTTACTTCTTCACCTCTTGATGCGCGAGAAGCTGCTGATATAGAAAACTCAAGATTCAAATCTTCTTTGCTTAATAAATGTCTAACGATAGTCGTTTTTCCCGATCCCGATGGTGCTGAGAATACGATTAATTTTCCTCCTGTGCTCATTCTTGTGTTGTTTATGCTTTTCTGCAAGGTGTTGTAAATCTTTTAGGTGTTTTATTTGTAGAACTATTAAAAAGACGAGATAAATGGTACTGCAACTATTACAATACGTTCAGCACCTGTTCTTTGATTTTTTCCAATTCGTCTTTCATTTGAACGACTAATTTTTGCATTTGCGCGTGATTGGATTTAGATCCCATCGTGTTGATTTCACGTCCCATTTCTTGGGTGATAAAACCTAATTTCCTACCGTTAGCTTCAGTTCCGTTGATGGTTTCCAAGAAATAATCCAAGTGATTCGTCAAACGTACTTTTTCTTCGGTGATGTCTAATTTTTCTAAATAATAAATCAACTCCTGCTCAAAACGATTTTCGTCAACATTGACTTTAAGTTCGGAGATTGCAGTTTGCAAACGGTCTTTTATTGCTTGAACGCGTTCTGGATCAAGTGCCAAAGCATCGGTCATGTATTGACGAATGTTTCCTATACGCAATTGAAATTCTTTTTCAAGTGAAGCTCCTTCATCTCTTCTAAAATTCAAGATGTTTTGCAAGGCTTCTTCGATAACGGTTTGAATTTGTATCCAGTCGTTTTCATCAATTTCATCGCGTTCTATTTTCATGGTATCCGGCATTCGAACCGCCATTTTCATGAGTTCCGTTTCATCAGCATCAGCATACACTTCTCTCAATTGTTTGATGTAGGCTTTTACGATAGGCACATTCACTTTCGTAGAAGTTTGTTCCGCGGTACTTTCGATAAAAATAGAAAAATCAACTTTTCCTCTTTCTAGTTTTAATGCAATTTGGTTGCGTAAACCCAATTCCATTTCGCGGTACAGCGAAGGCATTCTCACGCTTAAGTCGAGGCCTTTACTATTCAAGGATTTTACTTCTACCGTTATTTTTTTGGTTGGTAATTGCAAAGTGGCTTTACCAAAACCAGTCATTGATTGTATCATATAATTTTCTAAAAGAGGGCAAAGGTAGTAAAAAGTGCTCAGTGCTCAGCTGTTAGTAATCAGTTTGGGTGTATAAACCTGCTTTTATTGCTAAAAATTGCAAATTACAAAACACTCTTTTTCTGAGTCACCAAATAAACACCGATAAATATCAAAAGTGCCGAACCAATTTTCACCAAACTCAATTCGTCTTTACCCAAGCTTATCGCAAAAACAGTGGCAAATAGGGGTTGCAAATAGATAAAAACAGCAACGGTTGTAGGTTTCAATTCCTTCATCGAAAGTAAATTAAGCAAATACGTCAGAAAAGTCGAAATAACTACAACAAATGCTATTTTCCAGTAAATATCCATTGGAACCAAAACCCAGTTCACCGTTTGGAATTGGCCCCAGCCAAAAGGCAAAACCATAATAAAACCGAACAAATAAATCCATTTTACAAAGGTAAAGGCATTGTATTTATCCATTAATTTCTTGACGATGATCAGGTAATAGCCATACGAAATGGCATTGACTAAAACTAGAAAATTTCCTAATCCTGCATTCGTAGCGCTGCCAATGGATTTTCCGTACAAAATAAGAAAAGCAGTGCCTATAAGACCAAGTAGAATCCCAAAAACCATCCTTTTTTGCATGCGTTCTTTCATAATCAATGCCGAAAGCGTCAAAACAATCATGGGAGTCGAAACCATAATTACCGCAGCACTAATGGGGGAGGTAAGACTTAATCCTTTGAAAAAAGTAAGCATGTTAAAAGCCACGCCAAAGAAAGCCGCAGCAATAATTCGAGGAAAATCACTAAGTAGGATTTTTTCTTTTGGCATAAAAAGCCAAACCAACCAAAATATAATTACTGAACCGCCTACACGCAAGAGTATAAAACCATAGGCATCAATGTACAAGGGCATAACATCTTTGGCAATGGTGAAGGTGACCCCATAAATGATGGAGACAATTGTGGCGCCTATTAAGGCAAGGTTTCTTTTAGACATTTCCTAAAGCAAGCATTACCTGATGCATATTTTGTTGGGTGTTGCCAATGTAAATTTTGTTTTTAATGATAAAAACGGGACGACTCAAAAACGTGTAATGCTCCAAAATGAATTTTTTATAATCCTCTTCGGTTAACGATTTATTCTTTAAATCCATTGATTTGTACAGTTGTGCTTTTTTGCTGAAAAGCACTTCGTAACTACCAGAAAGCGCTCTCATTTGTTCCAATTCGGCAACAGTAATTGGATCTTGTTTGATGTCGTGAAACGTCAAGTTATGATTTTTTGGCAGCGATTTTATGATTTTTCTGCAAGTGTCGCAAGAAGCGAGATAGTATATAATATCCATAATAAGTATGATTTCTTTGTGCAAAGGAAATTAATTTAACACGGAAAATGATTAATTTTTTATGAAAGTTCTAAGCTTAACAGCTATTGTTTTTTTAGGAGCTATTCCTGCCATACATTTCAATCTCTAATTTTTAAGCCTTTTTTTTCTGAGTCATAAAAGGAGCTTCCTCTGGTCGCTCTTTTCTTCCTGAAAAAAAATAGGCTTAAAAACTAGAGGATTTCCATTCCTGTCAGGGCTAAACCATAGATTTATTGAATGAGTAAATAATCGTTTACTTCTTTGTATGAAAACAATAGTTCTTTTGGTCCATCAGCGTACGAAGCTATTTCGTAGGAGTTGTAATAAAGAAGCAATCCTTTGTCTGTAAAGAAAATATTTTGAGGCAATTGAAACTTTTCATCTTCAAACATCAAACCAGTTGCATTGATGGGTTTGCTCGCAGGAATTTTGTACTTGGCTCTAAATTTTTTTTCGGCGAAAGCCTCAAAAGCCGCTCTGTCATTAAATAATTGGTAATTCGAAATCGACTTTCCAGTATTAGGATCAAACAATAACGAGCGTAAACCTTGATAGCCATGAGCGCCACCAGTATACGTGTAATGGTTAATTTCAATATTCAAGACTGCTTCTGATAGGTATTTTACACTTCCTTCAATGTCCGCTTCCCAGCCAAATTTATCATTAGGAAATTCTTTCTGAAGTTTTTCGTAGGAACCAATGAATGAAGTCAATAAACTAGTGTAATCTTTAGCTGAATACGGCTTTTCGCCAAAGTAAACAATCTCTTTCAATACTGAAAATACTTTTTTATTAATGCTGTCGGCCACAATTGGAACGCCATTCGCAACAGGTATTTTTACACTGATAAAAGGACAATTTTCTGTACAAGGCAAGGTTGTTTTTTTCTGAAAAGACTGCTCTTTAAAAACCAATTCGCTAGAACATTGCGCTGCCGAAAAAAGAAGTAAAGTGTAAATTATAAAATGTTTCATCTCGAAATTGTTAATTAAATACAAAGGTACCTACTTGCAGCTTGGTTAGATAAAATTAAACGGTAAATTTGTAAACCAATTTGCATTAAAAATTCAATTTATGAAATTCAATACTAAAGTTATTCACGGAGGACAACACCACGATCCAAGTACAGGAGCCGTTATGCCTCCAGTTTATCAAACATCAACATTTGTACAAACGAGTCCTGGGCAACCTTTAAACCCAGACTATGAATATAGCAGAGCGGCAAATCCTACTAGAAGCGCACTTGAAAATGCGTTGGCAAGTATAGAAAACGGAACGCGAGGATTAGCCTTTTCATCTGGTTTAGCAGCTACTGACTGTATTTTGAGATCATTTAAAGCTGGAGACGAAATCATAGCTATGGATGATTTATATGGCGGAACGTACAGAATGTTTACGCGCATTTATAAAGATTCCGGAATAAAATTCCATTTTGTGGATATGAATGACATCGAGAAATTCAAGTCATTAATCAACCAAAATACGAAACTGGTTTGGGTAGAGACGCCAACCAATCCTTTGATGAAATTAGCCGATATTCAAGAAATTGCTAAAATTACTAAGGCAAATAAAATTCTTTTTGCTGTTGATAATACTTTTGCAACCCCTTATTTGCAAAAACCTTTGGATTTAGGAGCAGATATTGTGATGCATTCGGCAACGAAATACCTCGGCGGACATTCTGATGTTATTGCTGGAGCTTTGATTGTTAAAGATGAAGCCTTAGGCGAACAGTTGCATTTTCAACAATTTGCCACTGGCGCAACATTGGGCCCCATGGACAGTTTTTTGGTTTTGAGGGGAATAAAAACACTGCATTTGCGAGTGGAAAGACATTGTGAAAACGGTGAAAAAGTGGTGGCGTTTTTAAGTCAACATCCCAAAATAAAAACGGTTTATTATCCCGGATTACCAAGTCATACCTATCATGAAATTGCAAAAAAACAAATGAGTGGTTTTGGCGGAATGGTGTCTTTTACTTTTGTGTCAGGCAAAAAAGAAGACGCAATTGACTTTTTGGAGAAAATTAAAGTGTTCACACTTGCTGAATCTTTAGGAGGAGTAGAGTCATTAGCAAATCATCCTGCTTTGATGACACACGCTTCAATTCCTGAAGATAAACGAAAAGAAGTTGGAATCACAGACGATTTAGTTCGATTGAGCGTTGGTATTGAAGATGCTACCGATTTAATAGAAGATTTGAAACAAGCATTAGTATAAAAATCATATAGTATTCTGTTTTAGATATAAAACCCCAATTCTAAATTTTAGAATTGGGGTTTTATTTTGCAAAACTTAATATTCTGCTATAAATAATATATGTATCCTACGTTAAGCCATAATAACCAATCATTAGCTTTATTTTCCTTATATATATTTGGATTAGGATTTAATCCATCTACCCAGTTGGAAAAGAAATACTGAGCTCTTAAATCAATCATAAGATCAGACGAATCGTTTAGTTTATATCGGGTACCTATGCTGCTTACAACAGAAAAAACACCTTTGCTTTCAGTTGAAAAACCATAAGGGCGACCATCAGTTGGAGTTAAATATTTTGGATAAGTAATAGCAGGGTCACCTAATACACCTAATGTTGAAGAAGCTTCGGCACTGTAATAACTGAATTGACCACCAAGACTTAAAAACGGAGCAAAAGCACCTATTGTAGCAGTGTAATCACGAATGTTCTTTGGAAAAAATTCTAATTGCATTCCTAAATTAGTTATGGAAGTACTACCTCTCATGGCTCTTAACTGATTTGCTCCAACAGAAGTTTTTTCTGGAGCAACATATTTTCCAAAATGTTCTAATTTGGTTTTATTATACGAAAGTTCTGATCTTAATTTAAAATGATTATTAAAAAAAGTTTTGGGAGTATAATTATATCTAGAGTTATAGGTAAAGTTTAAAAAATGAACAATACCAATACCAACACCAGTATTACCAGCATTTGTTGAAAAATCATGGCGTTGACCGTAATCAGACTGAAAAGCTATTGGTCCTGTAATAATTCCCACTTCATGTGAAAAACCACCGAATTGAGCATTTGAATTAAAAGAAAATCCAAAAAGAATTAATAAAAATAGTGTTAGTTGTTTGATCATTAAGCAGTGTTATTTTCTAATCCGTACAAATATATAAAAACATCAATCACATCAATAAAAAAATAAAAATTAAAATATGCGGGGAAGTACTTGATTTACTTGCAGAATTCTTAGTTTAAATCTTCAAAAGTGTCAATCCGAAACATAATTATTTGTGAAAGGATAATAAAAAGATAATTCTACTGATATATTAAAAAAACTTGTAGTTGAATATTTTAATAAATGTATATTTGTGACCTATTACGAAATCGTTTTCTTAATTTAAATATTATAGTCTATGTTACTAAAAATAAATGATTTTATGGCTCAAGTTGAAGCTAAGAATCCGAATGAACCTGAATTCATTCAAGCAGTTAGGGAATTTGCAGAAACTGTTATTCCATTTATTGCAGAACAAAAAAAATACGACGGAAAAAATCTCTTGCTACGAATCGTTGAACCAGAACGTTCTATTATATTTCGTGTTCCATGGGTTGATGATAAGGGAGAAATCCAAGTTAATAGAGGTTTCAGAATTCAGATGAATTCTGCTATTGGACCATACAAAGGTGGAATCCGTTTTCATCATACAGTAAATCTATCAGTACTTAAGTTTCTAGCATTTGAACAAGTGTTCAAAAATAGTTTAACCACATTGCCAATGGGCGGTGGAAAAGGAGGATCTGATTTTGATCCACAAGGAAAATCTGATGGAGAAGTGATGCGTTTCTGTCAGTCGTTCATGACTGAGTTGTGTAGACATATCGGCCCACAATTAGATGTACCTGCAGGTGATATTGGTGTAGGAGCTAGAGAAATTGGTTATTTGTTTGGTCAATATAAAAGAATCAGAAATGAATTTACTGGTGTTTTAACTGGAAAAGGATTGGCTTACGGAGGTTCTTTGATAAGGCCGGAAGCTACTGGTTATGGGGTTGTATATTTCACAGAACAAATGCTACAAACTATTGGTCAAAGTATCAAAGGTAAAAGAGTCGCTATTTCAGGATTTGGTAATGTAGCTTGGGGAGTTGCTTTGAAAGTAAATGATCTTGGTGGGAAAGTTGTTACGATTTCGGGACCTGATGGATATATTTATGATGAAGAAGGTATTTCAGGAGAGAAAATTGACTTCATGGTGGAAATGAGAGGTAGAGGTGATAATAGAGTGGAAGCTTACTTAGAAAAATATCCAAATGCAGTTTTCCATAAAGGAAAAAGTGTGTGGGAAGTAAAGGTAGATGTTGCAATCCCTTGTGCTACTCAAAATGAGCTACATGAAGATGATGCTAAAAAATTAATTGCTAATGGTGTTATTTGTGTTACTGAAGCAGCAAATATGCCAAGTACGTTAGGCGCAATTAAGGAATTCTTAAACGCAAAAGTCCTTTTTGCACCTGGTAAAGCTGCAAATGCAGGTGGTGTAGCAGCGTCTGGATTAGAGATGACTCAAAACTCTATTCGTTTGAACTGGACTAGCGAGGAAGTAGATACTAGATTAAAAGAAATAATGGTTGGTATCCATAATCAATGCAAAAAATATGGTGCGGATGGTGAAGGTTACGTAAACTATGTAAAAGGAGCTAATATTGCAGGATTTGTAAAAGTTGCTGATGCAATGCTTGCTCAAGGAGTGGTGTAAAATTATTGCTCTATATTTTACAATTAACCTTCTGTCATTTTTGTGGCAGAAGGTTTTTTTTATGTTATGATTTGATAGCGAAATTTTTTACTACTACAATAAATAAAAGGATTTGATCATAGATTAATAAAATAGTCTATCACTATTTTATTAAGGTATTCCAGCGTCATAATTATTCTTTATTAATTGATTGCTGCTATAAAGAGTGCCATAACAAAGTTTGACGTAATGATAGTCATTCGAAAATGTATTACGTTTTTTTGAACTCTCGTCACGATAGTGAATGACGATTACTAATTACCACTAAAATTCTAAACTAGTGAGTTAGATTTTGTTAATAAAATTAAACGGTGATACTCTGTTGACGATTTTGAAATATAGTCTGTTTTATTTTAAAAAAACGAATGAAATAGTATAAAAAATCACTAATTTTTTTTTGAATACATAAGTTCTATAAAAAAAAAAAAAAAATAAATCGGGTATTGCAATAAAGAAAATCAGTATTGATTTAAAAGTAGTTGTACTATTTGCAATTGCTGAAATCATATCTGTCACTAATAAAAATGTGAGACCTAAAATATTGAAGAAAAGATATATGTCTATTTTAATTGCAACTTAAGGATTATAATTAGTGTAAGTGTTCATTTAACCCGTTGGGTGAAATTAAATAAGTTGATTTTTAATATTGTTTATAGGTCTGTCAAATATGAATTTATTGATA
>RRZT012407611.1_pt1 | contig 40246 bp, 37 predicted proteins | sample 2165551 | NCBI WGS metagenome assembly RRZT01 (sample SAMN10456910, study PRJNA506462) | wastewater metagenome | biome: wastewater; feature: sludge; material: wastewater sludge; isolation source: wastewater sludge with Escherichia coli K12::gfp cells carrying plasmid... | place: USA: Moscow, Idaho...
ATTTATATAGAAAATATATATGTAATATTCGCCTCTCGCTTTGAGTTTTAACTAAAGTGTTAAAAAAATAGAAAGTTTCTTATAAATACAGTAAATTAAAAAGCTTCGGCTTAGAGAGGGAAACTGTAAACTGTTATCTGTTAACTATATAACTGATTTAAAGCTGTCAACTGCTTTTTATCCATTTATGTTTATTATATAAAAACAATAATGTCTTATTAAGCCATTCTCTTTGGTGGCTACTCATTTTTAACATAGCACTATCAAAATCCAATTGGTACCCAAATCTATTTATATAGGTAGATTTATATAATAAGATTAATTCAGGAGCAAGATATGGTATATCATCATTATATAAAATAGCTTTTTCTAAAGGTAAAAATACATCTTTATTTCTTGAATAATAAAAATTAAGATTATCAATACGATTAAATAGAAACTCAATAAAATTTAATTCTTCAAGATTTTTATTAAAAAATTCTAGATAAAAGATATTTTCCTCATTTGTTTTTTCAAGTCTATATAAATCACAATCATTTTTAGAACAAAAAATATTTCTTTTTATTTTTAATTGATGATTTATATCTGTTATTTTATGAACTAAACTATTTCCACAAAGTTCATATATATTCCAACCAAGATTTAAAAAGAAGTCTATTATCTTATCTCTATCATTCCATGAAGCAGATATATCAATATCTTTATGCTCTCTTATACTTTTATCTAAAAATAATTCTATTCCATATCCTCCACAAAATGCATAGTCAAAGCCCTGATTATCTAATAATTCTTGAGTATTGTATATTAAATCATTCATTATTATTACCTAAATTCCTTTAAAATAATATCTTCGACTATTTGTGGGATGCCAATATCTACAACAATTAATTTTCCTGTATATTTAATATTATTTTTATGACCATGTTTTTCTCTATGAAAAGTTATAGTGCTATCACAAATTGTAGATATACCTAAAACTCTACCGGTATCCCCATCAATACCTGAGGGTATGTCTATGGCTATAGTTGATTTAGAGTTAGTATTTATTACCTCAATGCTATCATAATAAATTCCTTCAATAGTCCTTGTAAGACCTACACCAAATATTCCATCAATGGCTATATCATTTTTTAACAAGCTATCTTTTAAAAGTGTTAAATCTGCTGGACTTTTGATATTAATATATTCTTGATGTAAATTTTTTAAAATATTAAAATTTATATTAAAATCTTTGGTAGATTTATCCAAATTGCCAATAATAAATAAATCCACTTTTTTATGATACAATAACAAATGTCTAGCAATAGCCAAACCATCTCCACCATTATTTCCCACACCAACGATAATTGTAAATGAATTATTCTTTATTAAATCAATATTTTTAATAAATTCTAAGGAAGCTCTCTCCATTAAAACTATACTAGGTATACCAATTTTATTTATGGTATAGGCATCTATTGCTTTCATTTCATCACAGGAAATACTTAACATAATAACCCTCCTAAATAATGTCAACCTCATCATCTTTTAAATAATCCACATCATAAATCTCCAAATAATAATATTCTCCATAAATATCTGGGATAATCTTTAATTTTCCCTTTATACTTAATACAGAATTATGTTCAAGAGAATCAATTTTTTCAAAGAAATTAGGATATTCTTCAAAATAAATAGTTCCATAAAAAGATTCGCAGAAATTATCACCATGATAAAAACTAACAATATTGCCTAAGAATTCTTGAGTTTCTTCATCGTTTAATACAGTTATTTCATGAAGATTTCCTTTAAACTCCAAATCTTCATTATTAGCAATATCATTTACGAGATACTCTATAAAAGGAATTCTCTCATTATCATTTAAATTAGATTGCATAAAATCTGTTAGTTCATAAATAGAATATATATTATTAAGTGGATCTTTATCATAATTATATTGATCGATAAAATCATTATATTTTACTCTTATAATATCTTTGCTCATACACTCACACTCCTTTTATATAAAATATTATAGCATATAGAAATAAAATTTTATTAAAGGTATAATAAATGAAAAGAAAAATATTCTGATATGAGGTGAGAATATGGAAATAGTTAATGGTGAGAGATATATAGATGAGATAAAGGAATTGATTATTGAATATACAGATTCTATTGGTAGAAATTTAGATTTTCAGGATTTATCAAATGAATTAAGTGATTTTCCTCAAAAATATATATTTCCAAATGGAAAATTATTGGCAGCAGTATTTGAAGATAAAGTTATTGGATGTGTTGCATATTATAAACATTCTGAAATAAGATGTGAGATGAAAAGATTGTATGTTAAGCCAGAATATAGAAAATTAAAAGCAGGTTATCAATTGGTTTTAGAGATAATAAATGAGGCTAAGAGAGATGGTTTTAGAGAAATGGTATTGGATACATTGGCACCTATGGAATCGGCTATAAAGATGTATAAGAGATTTGGATTTTATGAAATAGAACCATATTATGATAATCCAATGGATGATGTAATATATATGAAATTAGAATTAAAGGAGCAATAATGGAAGAGATAATTATAAAACAAAGTTTTAGGAAACAATTTATATTGACAATTTTGGGAATAACAATGGTGTTTGCATCATGGTTTACCTATAAATTCTCTCCTCTTAGATTTATAGGCATATTTGGGATGTTATTTTTTGGACTAGCATTATCTTTTATTGTAATTAGATTGCTTAGACCTAAGATAATATTAAAAATAGATGGAAATGGTATTACAGACAATAGCTCTATGGTAAGTGCAGGATTTGTGCCTTGGGATAATATAAAAGAAATATTTGTATATGGAGTTATTTCAGAAAAATTTATAGGGATAAGCTTAAAAGATGAAGATAAGTTTTTAAATGAAAAGTCTATGTTTTTAAGAAAATATTTAAGGCTAACAGTAAGACTAGGCTATCCACCAATATCAATTACATTAAACTCTGCAAAAGATGACTATGATGAGATATTATATTTAATGGAATTGTATTTTTTAGAATGGGAGAATAGGAGTGTATAATGCCAATAGAAAATATTAAACAACCAAAATTTATTAAAGTAGATGAAAAGCTAAGATTGAGTGCATATAATGGAGAGTTTGATTTTGCATTTGATTGGTATCAAGATATGGAATCACTGAGATTAATTGATGGAGAGGATGCCATTCCTTATTCATTTGAAAAATTAAAAAGAATGTATGAGTATTTAAATAATATAGGAGAACTTTATTTTATTGAAATACTATCAAATAATAGATATATTCCCGTAGGAGATATAACATTCTTAAAAGAAGATATGCCAGTAGTTTTAGCAAAAGACTTTAGAAATCTTGGCATAGGTAAGAAAGTGATAAAAAAATTAATTGAAAGAGGAATAGAACTAGGCTATAGTGAATTAAATGTAAAAGAAATATTTCATTATAATATTGGTTCAAAGAAACTATTTAAATCCTGTGGTTTTGTAGAGAGTGAGATAAGGAAAAATGAATCTAGTTATAAACTTTATATAAAATAAAAACCAGCGGAAGCTGGTTTTTAATCAGTACAATCAGCACTAGAATTATCTTCTGGGACTATAATGTTTAAAATAAATGAAAGTAAAAAGGCTAATACGATTGGTGAACCTGTAAATATTCCCTTTACACTTTCAGGTAAAAATGTAATAGCTTCTGGAACATTTGTTATACCAACTGCAACTGCAAGAGATATACCAACAATCATAGAATTTCTATAATTCATAGGCTGTTCAGTAATTAATTCAAGTCCGGACATTGTTATTGCAGCAAATACAGTAATTGTAGCTCCTCCTAAGACAGGGAATGGGATTGTTGTCATCAATGCACCAAATTTAGGTAATAAACCTGCAAACACCATTAAGGCTCCAACAATTAAAAATACTTTTTTTGCAACAACTTTAGTAGTAACTATTATTCCAACATTTTGGCTATATGGATCTGTAGGAAGTCCACCTATAACTGAACCTAACATTCCACAAACCCCTTGACCTTTAATAGCTCCACCTAATTCTTCATCAGTAGCTTCTCTACCAAATCCACCCATTGCTGTACAAGATACATCACCAATGGTTTGAACTGCTTGTACAACATACATTAATGTCATTGAAATAATAGCAGTTAAATGAAATTCGGGCTTAAAAGGAAATAGTTTTGGTAATGAAATTAAACTAGCCTTAGATATATCAACAAATGAAATATCTCCTAAAACTAATGAAATTGCATAGCCAACTGCAATACCAATTAACATTCCTGCTGTTTTTAACATCCCTTTTCCAAAAAAATTACAAGCTAATGTTACTACTAAAACTACAGCAGCAATTGCAATATTCTTAGGGTTTCCGAAAGTTGCCGAACCTTTTCCGCCGGCTATGTATTCAATGGCAGTTGTATAGAGAGAAAGACCTATGCTTAAAACGACGGTGCCACTTACGATTGGTGGGAAAAATTTTCTAATTTTTTGCATTCCCATTCCAATGAAGATAGATAAAAAGGCAGCCACTAACTGTGCTCCAAAGATTCCTCCAATGCCATACTGTGCACCTATTGTAGATAATATAGGCATATAGGCAAAGGCAACACCCATAACATTTGGAAGTCCAAATCCAAAACCTCTTATAGGATAGAGTTGTAATAATGTAGTAATTCCTCCGATAAGCATGGCAGCCTGAATTAAAATAATTTCTTCAGGTTCACTTAATCCTAATTGTAAGGCAATTAAAATTGGTGGTGTTATATTACCAACTAGCATAGCAAGAACATGTTGCAATGCTTGCGGGAAAGCTGATCCCCAGCTAGGATTACCATTTAATTGACGCAACTCATTTAAATTATTACTGTTTTGCATTTTAATACCCCTTTCATAATATATTTTTAGGTTTTAAAGGTAACCTATACCTTAAATAACAAAAATAGAATATTCAAAATTTAATCATCTTTTATTATACTTGAAATAAAAAATTGGGCTAGTAAAATAATTGTAAACTTTATCAAAACATTTAAAGACAGTATAGCACGCTTTATTTTATAAAGCTTTGGTAGATTCTTATAAAGAAATAGTTAAATATTGTAAAAAATACAAAAATATATCTGAACTAAAATATTTTTATTAAATTTTAGAAGGTTTTAAAAATTAATAGTTAAATATATTTAAAACTTTAACTATTTATCATATGATAATGATTAAATGAATATATTCATTAAAAAATAGATTGATAATATTAATAGCATGAAAATATTTAATTTATTATATTATTAAAAAATATTGTAGAAATTATATAATTCTTATGAAAATAAGTTATTTTTAGTGATTTGGGGATAAATATATAGTAAGCCAATTTGTGTGAATATTTTTAATGGTAAAATAGTATAAAACATGTAATTTACTCAGGATTTTCTAAGGAGGTAATAATATGTATCTACGAATTAAGAAAACAGACTATTATTATGGAGTGTTTTTATCGTTAATCATTAATCAAGGATTAAATGCAGAGTATTTAGAAAGCGGAGTAACTGGAAATGTTTATAGTATAGCTAATGTGGAGAAAGATAAAGTTAAAAATATTCTTGTAAAATATAAGATTAGTCCAAGCAGTTATAAAGACTATTGGAATATATATTTTACTCCAAATGATCTTTCAATCTTGAGAAGATATAGTCAAGAAGGAGAAGAGTGTTTGGTATGCCTAGTATTGACTGATAAATATTCTAATATTGAAAACACAGAAATACTTATATTAAAGTTAGAAGAGCTAAGAGAATGTATAGATTTTGAAGTGGAAGATATGAGAAGGTTAAGTATACAAAATGTATATGATAGTGACGATTTAAGTATATATGGAAGTATTAGGGAGTCAAGTATATTAGGTGCAGATAATAAAATGAAAATTAATAGAAATAGAATCTATTATTTATTTGAAGAAGATAATGATGAAGTATGGAATTTAGAATAATAATAAAAGGAGAATAATATGAAGACAAATAAAGAGAAACTAGTAATGCAATCAGTTGTTGGAAAAATTCACAGTCCAATAATGAGAAGCCCTTTTAGAGTGGATCCAAATGGAAATGCAAGGATATTACCAGCAACTGGTGGTATTACATACAATTTTAAAATTGGTGACTCTTGTATGGGAATGGTAGGAGATCATGTAGAGCCAGGAGTTAGTATAAGAAATGAAATTGTAGAAGAAAATAATGCTATGATGTATTTTGCATGTATTGGAAATGAAGCCAAGGTTATTACTGGAGATGCAAAAGGTGCAAAAGGATTTGTAACGGGTATGCATGGTGGAATAGAACATACTATAATATATTTTAATGAAGAAGATTTAGAAAAAATGGCAATAGATGATAAGATTCAAATAAAAGCATGGGGTCAAGGATTAGAAATTGAGGGATTTGAAAATATAAAATGTATGAACTTGGATCCAGAGTTATTTGAAAAAATAGGTATTGTAGAAAAAAATGGAAAATTAGAATTACCAGTTGTAACAGAAATACCGGCAGAGCTTATGGGCTCTGGTTTAGGTTCAACATCTTCATTTTCTGGGGATTATGATATAACTACTGGTGATGTTGAAGCTGTAAAAAAATATAATATTGATAAATTAAAGTTTGGAGATATAGTACTATTAAAGGATTGTGATAATACTGTTGGAAGACAATATTTAAAAGGTTCAGTTACTATTGGAGTGATAGTTCACAGTGACTCAACTTTGGCAGGGCATGGTCCTGGAGTTACAACTATACTATCTACTAAAGAAGAAAATATAATATCTAGAATAGATAAAGATGCTAATATATCAAATTATTTAGGGCTATAGTATATTAGGCTAACTTTTATTTATAGAGTTAGCCTTTTTATTTTTCTAATATAAATATAGCGTATTGGAAAAATATGAAAATGATGATAAGATTATAATTTAGTATATAAAGGGAAATAGGTGAAAAGATTGAATAGATTTGATAAATTAGTAGACAGAAAAAATACAAATACTGAAAAATGGGATGGCATGAAAGCCAAATATAATCGTGAAGATTTATTACCACTTTGGATAGCTGATATGGATTTTGAAGTAGCCGAAGAGATTTCTAAAAGAGTAGAAGAAAGAGCTAAACACAATGTATATGGATATGCTTATTGTACAGATGAGTACTATAATTCTATAATAAATTGGATGGAAAGAAAACATGACTGGAAAGTAGAAAAAGACTGGATTATGTATACGCCAGGAGTTATATCTGCAGTTTCTTTTGTAATAGATGGACTTACAAAGCCAGGAGATAATATAATATTACAAACACCAGCATATGATCCATTTTATTCAATTATTGAAGATCATGGATGTGAGGTTAAAGATAATCCACTAATTCTTAAAGATGAAAGATATGAAATTGATTTTGAAGATATGGAAAACAAAATAGATGAAAATACAAAGATTATATTAATATGTAGCCCACATAATCCACTAGGAAGAGTTTGGACAAAGGAAGAATTAGAAAAGATTTCTGAAATAGCTTTAAAATATAATTTAATGGTAATCTCAGATGAGATACATTCTGAAATAATATTTGATGGTCATAAGCATACTACTTTTGCTACCTTATCTAAGGAAATGGAAAATAATTGTATTATATGTACTTCGCCAACAAAGGCATTTAATATTGCAGGTTTACAAGTAGCAAATCTTATAATTGCCAATGAAGAGATTAGAAATAATGTACAGAAGATAATAGATAAAAACCATTTTATAAGACCGAGTATATTTGGAGTAGAAAGTTTAATGGCAGCTTATGATGAGTCTGAATATTGGTTAGAAGAAGTAACTGAGTATATAGAAACAAATAAAAACTATTTTATAGATTATCTTAAGAAAAATATACCAGAAATAAATGTAGTTGAACCAGGTGGATCATATTTACTTTGGACAGATTTTTCAGGATTGAATTTAAATCTAGATGAATTAAATACATTCTTAACAGATGATTGTAAACTTGCATTTATAGATGGTCAGATATTTGGTAAAAAGGGAGAACTTTTCCAAAGAATAAATATTGCATGTCCAAAATCTAGATTAGAAGAAGTATTAAGGAGATTGGATGAAGGAGTAAAAACTCTAAGGGAAAAATAAAAAAATTATTCGTTTAAAGAATTTTAAAGAAATTAATAGTATCTCAACAGTTATAGTTTATATAAAATATAACTGTTGAGATTTATTTATTTTATTGATACAATTTCATTAGATAATTATTTTTTTAACAAACTTAGCATCACGAATATGGCAAATTATTTAACTTATTATTCACAGTATTCATTTAAATGAAGGAGGAATTGTAATGGAAAACTTTAAAGAAAGAGTTGTATTAATAACTGGTGGCGGAAAAGGTATAGGATATGGTATTACTGAAGCTTTTGCAAGTAAAGGAGCTAAAATAGTCATTACAGGTAGAACTGAAGAAACGTTAAAAAATGCCAAATCAAAGATTGAGGAAAAATATGAAGTTGATATAATATATGTAGTTGCTGATGTTGGAGTAGAAGATAATGTAAAGAATATTATAAAAAAGACTATAGATACTTATGGAAAATTGGATGTAGTTATTAATAATGCTCAAGCTTCTAAATCAGGAGTTATGTTAAAAGATCACAGTAAAGAGGATTTTGATTTAGCAATATATTCAGGATTGTATTCTACATTTTTTATTATGAGGGAGGCATATCCTTATTTAAAAGAAACTAATGGTTCTGTAATAAACTTTGCATCAGGAGCAGGTTTAGCAGGTAGACCAGGGCAATCATCTTATGCTGCAGCTAAAGAGGGTATAAGAGGATTATCAAGAGTGGCTGCTACTGAGTGGGGACCAGATAATATAAATGTAAATGTTATATGTCCGTTGGCAATGACTGAACAGTTGGCAGAATGGAAAGAAGAGTACCCAGATTTATATAATCAGACAATACAAGGGATACCAATGGGAAGATTTGCAGATGCTAAAGACGATATTGGTAATGTATGTTTATTTTTATCATCAAAAGAGGGACATTACTTAACAGGAGAAACCATAACTATTCAAGGCGGTTCTGGCTTAAGACCATAGAATTTTAATTTATTTAGAAAACTACAATAATATATATTTATATATAAAATCATATGCTATTATAATAGTATATGATTTTATTTGGCAAAAAATCAGAAAAGAGATATACTTTATATGTAAGAGAATAAAGATTTTTTAATAATAAATAAAATTTATATAAAGTTTAAGGAGGAATTTATCAATGTTAGTTACGGGAAATGAAATTTTACAAGATGCACATAAGAACAATTATGCAGTAGGTGCTTTTAATGTTAACAATATGGAAATTGTTCAAGCGATTATAGAGGCAGCTGAGGAGACAAGATCTCCAGTTATACTACAAGCAAGTCAAGGAGGACTTGACTATGCAGGAGTAGAATATATTGCAGCATTAGCTAAGGTAGCAGCTGAGAATGCAACAGTTCCAGTGGCAATTCACTTAGATCATGGGACAGATTTTGTACAAGTTGTAAAATGTGTTAGAAATGGTTTTTCTTCAATAATGATTGATGGTTCAAAATATGAACTTGAGGAAAATATAAGAGTTACAAATAAGGTAATAGAAATATGTAGAGCAGTTGGTGTTTCTGTTGAGGCAGAATTAGGGAAAATTGGTGGAACAGAAGATGATATAACAGTAGATGAAAGAGATGCAACTTTCACAGATCCAGCAGAAGCAAAAGAATTTGTTGAAAGAACAAATGTGGATTCACTTGCAATAGCAGTAGGTACAGCTCATGGAGTTTATAAGGGAACACCAAAAATTGACTTTGAAAGAATTAAAAAGATAAAAGAATTAGTAAATATTCCACTGGTATTACATGGTTCAAGTGGTGTGGCTGATGATGATATTAAACAAGCAGTATCATTGGGAATAAATAAAATAAATATAGACACTGAATTAAGACAATCATTTACTAAAGCAATACATGATTTTGTTGCAAAAGAACCAGAAGAAATAGATCCAAGAAAGATAATAGGAGTAGCAAGAACAGCTATGAAAGAAAGAGTTGCAGAAAAAATGAGATTATTTGGTTCAGCTGGTAGAGCATAGTAGAAGGTGATAAGATGAAAATATTTATTGATACAGCTAATATTGATGAGATAAAAGAGATAAATCAATGGGGAATATTATCTGGTGTAACGACAAATCCATCATTAATAGCAAAAGAGGGAAGAAATTTTATAGAAACAATAGCAGAAATTTCTAAATTAGTTAATGGTGATATTAGTGCGGAAGTTATATCAACTGATACTGAAGGTATGCTTAATGAAGCAAGAAAACTAAATACTATTAATGATAATATAGTTATAAAAATTCCTATGACAGAAGAAGGTATAAAAGCAGTAAAAATTTTATCAGAAGATGGAATCAAGACAAATGTTACTTTAGTATTTTCATCAAATCAAGCAATAATCGCAGCTAAAGCAGGTGCAACTTATGTAAGTCCCTTTATAGGAAGATTAGATGATATAGGATATGAGGGAATTAAAATATTAGAAGAAATAGTTGATATATTTAAAATAAATAATTTTAAAACTGAAATAATAGCGGCAAGTATTAGAAATAGTACCCATGTTAAAGAATGTTCAAAACTTGGAGTAGATATTATAACAATACCATATAATATATTGAAATCAATGTTATATCATCCATTAACAGATAAGGGGTTAAAATTATTTTTAGATGACTGGGAAAGTTCAAAAATATCTAGCGAAAGCTAGATATTTTTTTATGCAAAAAATCATCTAATATCAAATATTATTAAGGTATGAAGATAATTATTATTTTGACAAATAAATCATAAATATACAGTTTTAAAATATTTATATTCTATTGTTATATTAAAAAATAAGGAAAAGAGTCAATAATTTTGAGTGAATATTGAAGATGTAGTCATTTTACTTAGAGCTTAATTATTTTACTAATAAGATATAAATATTCTAAATTTAGAATATTCTATAAAAACAAACTTTTATCTATGAAGTTCTATAATTGACAATTGCCTACTATTTGGTATAATTAATTAAATATTGAAATGTTTCAGAATAATAAAATTTAATCATAATTAAATATGTTTTAATAATTTAATATATTAGATAAAAGAAAAACAGTGTTTTATATTTTAAATAAATGCAATTTTCGCAATTATTTTATATTTTTTTAAATAATAAATTTTATTTAGTTTAAAAAAGCATTAATATTTGAATAAAAATACTGTTAATTACTCTATATAATTAGATTTATATAAGGATAAATTTTGCTAATATCTTAAATTAATATACTAGTTTATTATGAAATAGAAGGGAATGAAGTGAGATTGGCAAATAATAAGATATTAGAGGTGAAAAATTTACATACTGGATTTAGATTTCGTGACGAGTATTTTGATGCGGTAGATGATGTTTCATTTTCATTATATAAAAATGAAGTATTAGCTATTGTAGGAGAATCTGGATCAGGTAAAAGTACAATAGTCAATTCAATAGTTGGTTTACATGATCCCAATTATACTAAAGTAAGTGGAGAAATAATTTATAATGGAGAAAATTTAGTGGATTATAATGAGGAAGAATTTAATAATGTAAGAGGAGCGGAGATAGGGTTTATATTTCAAGATCCGCTGGCTTCATTAAATCCGCTTCAAAAAATTGGTAAGCAAATAGAAGAGGCTATGATATATCATACAGATTTAGATAGTAATCAAAGGGATGAAAGGGTATTGGAATTACTTAATCAAGTTGGTATAGTAAACCCTAAAAGGACTGCTAACCAATTTCCACATGAATTATCAGGGGGGATGAGACAGAGAGTTTTAATTGCAATTGCATTATCCTGTAAACCAAATATTATTATTGCTGATGAGCCCACAACGGCATTAGATGTAACAATACAAGCACAGATATTAGACTTATTGAAAGATTTGCAGAGAGAGATAAATGCGGGAATTATACTTATAACTCACGATTTAGGTGTTGTTGCACAGTTAGCAGATAGAGTAGCAGTTATGTATGCTGGACAATTTGTAGAAGTAGCTGAAGTTGGGGAATTATTTAATAATCCAATTCATCCTTATACTAGATCATTATTAAAGTCAATACCGCAAGCAGATGATGATGAAGATGCAGAACTACATGTTATAGAAGGTATAGTTCCGTCACTGAGAAATTTACCAAGAACAGGCTGTAGATTTGCACCAAGAATACCATGGATAACAGAGTCTGAGCATGAAGAAAATCCAGAGCTTCATGAAGTTGGAAAAGATCATTTTGTAAGATGTACTTGTTGGAAAAACTTTGATTTCCAAGAAGGAGGTAACTAATATGAGTTTTTTAGAAATAAAGGATATGAAAGTCCATTTCCCGATTCGTGGAGGTTTTTTCAATACAGTACAAGATCATGTAAAAGCTGTAGATGGTGTAACATTTAATATAAAAGAAGGTCTTAGCTATGGTTTAATTGGAGAGTCTGGGTCAGGTAAAACAACAATAGGTAAAACAATAGTTGGACTTGAAAAACCAACAGGTGGGGAAATATTATATGAAGGTAAAAATGTAATTTTTAAGAGCGAAAGAAAAAGATTAAATTATAATGAAGATGTTCAAATGATATTTCAAGATGTTTATTCAAGTCTAGACCAAAGAAAAAGAATTAGGGATATTATAGCAGAGCCTTTAAGAAACTTTGAAAAACTAAGTAAAGAAGAAGAAATAAAGAGAGTATTAGAGTTATTAAATATAGTTGGTTTACCAGCTGATTCCATATATAAATATCCCCATGAATTTTCAGGTGGACAGAGACAAAGAATTGGAGTAGCTAGAGCTATAGCTATAAATCCAAGGTTAATAGTTGCAGATGAGCCTGTTTCAGCACTGGATTTATCTGTACAAGCACAAGTTCTAAATTTTATGAAAAAGATACAAAAAGATTTTAACTTATCTTACCTTTTTATATCCCATGATTTAGGAGTTGTAAAACATATGTGTGACTATATATATATTATGCACAGAGGTAGATTTGTAGAAGCAGGAACAAGAGATGATATATATAAAAATGCACAACATATATATACCAAAAGATTAATAGCTGCAATACCAGAGATGAATGCAGATAAGAGAGAAGAAAATCATAGTAGAAGAATTAAAGTAGAGCAAGAGTTTACTGAGAAAGAAAGCCTATTCTATGATGAGAATGGAAGAGTATATGACTTAGTTCAATTATCTGATACACATTTTGTTGCAGTAAGAGATAAGGGGGATTTATAAAATGTGGAAGACGATTTTACGTAGATGTTTATTAATGTTACCTCAATTATTAATATTAAGTATAATAGTTTTTGGTATTGGAAAACTAATGCCAGGAGATCCATTTACAGGTTTAATTACTCCAGAGACGGATCCACAAGCATTGGAGGCTTTAAGAGAAAAAGCAGGTTTAAATGATCCAGTGCCAAAACAATATATGAATTGGATGAAAAGAATATTAACGGATGGAGACTTTGGGCAATCATATACTTATAAAATGCCAGTCGCAAAATTAATAGGACAAAGAGCTACAAATACTATAGCATTGTCAATGTTAACTTTGGTTTTAACATATTTAATAGCTATCCCACTAGGAGTTTACTCTGGTAGATATCAGGGCACCGTATTTGATAAAGCAGTTGTAATATATAACTTTATAACATTAGCAATTCCTACATTTGTATTTGGATTAATAATTTTACTGATATTTGGATATAAATTAAAGATGTTCCCAACATCAGGGTCAGTAGAAGTAGGTTTAGTTAAAGGTACATTTGAATTTTTCAAAAGTAGAATGCACCATATGATATTACCTGCATTAACTACAGCTCTTTTAAGGACAACAGGTACAACACAATATTTAAGAAATGAAGTAATAGATGCTAAGACACAAGATTATGTAAAGACAGCAAGATCTAAAGGTATTCCAGAAAATAAAGTTTATAGTAAACATATATTTAGAAACTCACTATTGCCTATAGCAGCATTTTTTGGTTTTACTATTGCTGGTCTATTAGGTGGAACTGTGTTTGTTGAAACAATATTTGGATATTCAGGAATGGGAGAACTATTTATAACTTCAATAGGTAGTAGGGACTATTCAGTTATGAATGCATTAGTATTGTTATTTGGAACTGCAACATTAACTGGTAGTTTATTATCAGATATAATAATGACGATAGTTGACCCAAGAATAAGGATAGATTAGGAGGATTTGGTAATGAGCAAAAATGTAAATATGAATGTTAGTGAAGTTGAAATTAATGAAGAAGAGCTAAAAGCCTTAAGCCATATTCCTTCTTTTTGGGATGTAATCAAAAGGGAATTTAGAGTAGACAAAATGGCAACGATTTGTTTAGTACTACTTATAGTTATTTTAGGAACGATTATAATAGGTTCATTTTTAGTAGATCAAAAGCAAGTTATGAGAATAAATCTTAGAGACAAATATAGAGCGCCTGATAGAGAAGTTATACTTGGAGCAGACATGGGTGGACGACCTATATTTCAACAGTTATTAATAGGTGGTAGAAACTCTGTGTTAATTGGTGTAGCTGTAACTGTAATGACCACTATAATAGGTACGGTAATAGGGCTTATAGTAGGTTATTATGGTGGGACAGTGGATAATGTTATTATGAGAATAGCAGACTTTGTATCAGTATTACCTGCAACGATGTTAATAATAACTTTTGTTAGTATAATACCTAAATATACAATGTATCATTTCATATTTATAATGACTATATTTTATTGGGTTGGAATGACTAGATTAGTAAGAAGTAAGGCATTATCAGAAAATAGAAGAGATTATGTAAATGCATCTAAGATAATGGGAACAAGCGATTTAAAAATAATGTACGGTGGGATATTACCTAATATTAGTTCTATACTAATAACTGACTTTATAATAACTTTAGCAGCTAATATGGGTATAGAAACAGGTTTGTCATTTTTAGGTTTTGGTTTACCACCATCAACGCCTTCGCTAGGAACTTTAGTTAGCTATGCAAGAACACCTGGAGCAATGACAGATTATTTATGGTTATGGTTACCTGCATCATTATTAATTTTAGTAATGATGTTATGTATAAATTACGTTGGACAAGCTATTAAAAGAGCATCCGACGCAAAACAAAGATTAGGCTAAATAAAAAGGAGGAATGAAGAAATGAGCAAGAAAAGATTATCGATTCTTTCCCTACTATTAGTGTTAGTACTTGTATTAACTGCTTGTGGTGGAAACAAGGGTAAAGAAGAGACAAAAGAGCCAGAGAAAACAGAAGAAACAGGCAAGGAAGAAGAAGGCAAGGAAGAAGAAGGAGAAAAAGAAGAAGTAGCACAAGAGATAGTTATAGATTTACCATATCCTAAAACAGTTAAAAAAGATGGTGAAACTGTTGGTGGAACATTAAATTATGGATTAATAACAACAACTCCATTTGAAGGTATATTTAATACTTTTTTATATGAGAATAATGCAGATAGTTTAATAGCATCACCTATGAAGGGTAACTTTATGCAAAGTGGACCTAACTATGAAATAGTAGAAGGTGGATATTGTAATGTTGTTTTTGATGGTAATGAAAAAACAGCAACATATATAATTGAAGATGGACTTACATGGTCAGATGGGGTGCCTGTTACAGCAGATGATATTATATTTGTATATGAGAGTATAGCGCATCCTGATTACCCAGGAGTAAGGTTTGACTCTGATTATAGAAATGTAGTAGGAATTGAAGAGTACCATGCAGGAGAAGCAGATACTATTTCAGGTTTAGAAAGAGTAGATGATCAAACTCTGAAAGTACATTTTAAAGAATTCTATCCAGGAATACTTTGGGGAGCAGGTATAACATATAATGCAGAGCCTAAGCATTATTTAGAGAATATTCCACTACAAGATATGTCAGCAAGTCCAGAAGTTAGAGAAAAGCCATTATCATGTGGTCCATTTGTAGTAAATGCAATAGTGCCTGGTGAGTCAGTTGAATATATACCAAACCCACATTGGCATAGAGAAGCACCATTAGTAGAAAAAATTATTGCTAAAACTATTTCACCAGATACAGTATCAGAAGCATTAAAAGCTGGGAAAATTGATCTTGTGTCAGGATTGCCTGCTGCTAATATTGAATCATTTAAAGACTTAAACAATATTGAATTATTATCAAGTGTTGAAAACTCATATGGCTATATAGGATTTAAATTAGGTAAGTGGAATGCAGACAGTAAAGAAGTTGAAATGGATGATACTAAGAAAGTAGCAGATGTTCAATTAAGAAAAGCAATAGCATATGCTATGGATAATGAGCAAATTGCAGAAGTATTCTACAATGATTTAAGAATTCCAGCGAATTCATTAATAGATCCAGCTCATACATTCTGGAATAACATGTTACCAGGATATAAATATAATCCAGAAAAAGCAATGGAAATATTAGATGAAGCAGGATATGTAGATGTTGATGGAGATGGATTTAGAGAAGACAAAGATGGAAACAAATTCCAATTAAACTTTTTGTCAATGTCAGGTGGAGATATAGCAGAGCCATTGGCACAATTCTATATACAAAACTGGAATGATATAGGTTTAGATGTAGTTTTACAAGATGGTAGATTAGTTGAAATGAACGCGTTCTATGATATGGTTGGAGAAGACAACCCTAATATAGATTTATATATGGGAGCTTGGTCTGTAGGATCAAATCCAGATCCTTCAGGTTTATATGGAAGAGCATCTATGTTTAACTATCCAAGATATGCTTCAGAAGCAAATGATGCAGCATTAGCTAAAATAGCTTCACCAGAAGCATTTGGCGAAGACGGTGGAATGGATGAAGAATTCTTACAAGCAGCTTATGATGAATGGCAAGAATTAATGTATGAAGAACTTCCAGTAGCACCAACACATTTTAGAGTTGGATTGGCAGCTATTAATAAGAGAGTAAATTACTATGATACAGTAGTTGGACCAGAAAATGAGTGGGACTGGAACTTAATTGGACTTCTTTCAGATACACCAGAAGAACACAAATAATATTTAATAAAAACTGTTTTATAACTTAGTTATAAAACAGTTTTTTTATGTTTAGATTTATATAAAAAACCAATAACGAATATTCGTAATATTTCGATATTGGTTAAAAAAATTAGTTGTTTAAATAAATATAAATTTTAAAAAAAAATAAAAAAAGAATAATTATAAAATATTATAAAAAGATATTAAAGCTTGACTTTTAAATCTATCTAATAAAGCCGTGGTTGGAATAGTATAAATAAATGATGCATGTGATTTTATTCAAAGGCTAAAAAACAAAACAAGAATAGAAATTTCGGCTAATTATGAAACTTGACAATAGTCTAATAATTGTGTAATATCTTTATTATAAGATATTTTAAGTTTAGATATTAATAAATAATTATTTTAATATAGTCATTTATTAGAAAATTAAGACATATGAATCAGGTAATTATAAATAAATTATACAAATATACAAAACATATGTTTTTAAGCTAAGAGTTAATAAATTTAATAAAGGAATATATTATTTTAATAATTATTAATGCTAACAACATCATTTTAAGGGGGATAAACATGAAAAGATCTAAAAGTTTATTAGTTATGTTGTTAATGCTGGTAATGAGCTTATCATTAGTATTATCAGCATGTGGTAATGGAGAGAAGGCAAAAGACGAACCAAAGGAAGAAGTGACGGATGCTGGTAAAGATGAAGTAAAAGATGAAGAAGTAGAAGATGAAGGGGAAAATGTATTGCGTTTAGGTGGTATGTCATGAAGTTCATTAAATGCACATATTAATGCATCCGCAGAAGATGGAGCAGTACAAAATTATGTAACGGGTGCTTTATTAGAATCAATTTATGATAAAGAAGAAGAAAAAGTTAGTTTTATCGGATACCATGCAGAAGATCTTCCTGAAACAGAAGATAATATTGTTTGGAACTTTAAACTTAGAGATGATATCAAATGGGATGATGAAGCAGGAACACCAATAACAGCTGAAACATATGAGTATTCATTAAAAAGATTATTGGATCCTAAATTAGTTAATAGAAATGCTTATTTATTATATGATAATATAAAAGTTGTAAATGCGAAAGCTTACTTAGACGGAGAAGTTGAATGGGAAGAAGTAGGAATTAAAGCATTAGACGGTAATATACTACAAATTACTATGGAAGATGAAACACCAACTATTGATGTAATAATGGCGTTTGGTGGAGCGGGAACTGGTCCTATATATGAAGAAATATATGAAGCTGGAATGAGTGAAGATGGTACTGAAACAGATTATGGTACTACAATAGATAAATTTGTTGCATCAGGAAAATATAGAATAACTGAATGGGTTAAAGATCAAAGTCAAGTTATGGAAAAAATAGAAGATGCACCACAAGCTGATTTATTCAAAGTTGAAAAAATCTCTCAAAGAGTTATAACAGAAGCATCAACTAGAATTCAATTATTTGAAAATGATGAAATAGATACTACATCAGTAACTACAGAGTATGAAAGATTTAAAGAAGATCCAAGAGTTGTATATGCAAAAGCAGCTATGGTTTGGGGAGCTTATGTAAACTCAGAATCAGAAACTAATCCAATATTAAAAGATCAAGATTTTAGACAAGCATTATTCTTTGGAGTTGACAGAGATAAAATCTCTAAAGGTGTATTTAAAGTTTATCAATCAGCACCATATTATATATCAACAATAGATATGGTTAACTGGGAAACAGGTGATACATTTGGAGAATTAGATGAAGTTAAAGCAATGAGACCAGAAGGTATTGGTTATGAGCCTGAAAAAGCTAAAGAACTATTTGATAAAGCTTATGAAGCAAATGGTGGAGAAAAAGTATCTATAGAATTAATCTACTTTGATGAACAAGCAGATATGCAAAAAACAGCAGAAGTATTAAAAGAAGAATATGAAAACTTATTTGGTGCAGATAAATTTGAACTTAAGCTTAGAGCTATGGAATTTTCAGTAGCTTATGCAGCGTATGCTGATAAGAACTTTGATTTAGGCATTGGTTCAATGACACAATCAGTATTTAACCCATGGTCATCAATGAAGGTTTGGTCAACAGATTTTGCTGGAAAAATAGATACATTTAAGAGTGAAGAATTTGATGAACTATATAGAAGAACTACAACTGGAGATTTAAAATTAAAAACTGATGAAAGAATAGAAGCATTAATAGAAATGGAAAAAATGTTAATTGATTATGTTCCACAAATACCATTATTCCAAAATGACAATGCTCAAATCTACTCAGATAGAGTTGACTTAATAACTGATGGTGAATTTATTCCAGGAGTTGGATTTGCACCACTACAATCAGATGTTAGAGGTTTATCAGTACAATAATTTTAATAGTATATAAAATAAGTGCCTTAAGGCACTTGTTTTATGTTCTAAAATCTAATTTGAAAGGGGTTTTCCAGTGTTTAAATATACTGTTCAAAGAGTTATAGCGATTTTTATAATTTTATTTATAACTGTTAGTCTATCTTTTATTGTACTTAGAAGTATGCCGGGTAGTGTATTCCATGATCCAAGTTTGGATCCAGAAATACAAAGAATGATGGAAGATAAATATCATTTAAATGATCCAATACTTGTACAATATGGATATTTTTTAAAGGATGCATTAAGAGGTGATTTTGGTACCTCATTTAAATTACAACCGAAGGTTCCTGTATTTGATGTAATTAAGAGTAAAATACCGATTTCATTACAATTAAATATATTTTCACTATTATTTACAGTTCCAGTAGGTATGATCTTTGGTATATGGGCAGCGTTAAAGAAGAATACTTTTGTTGATACTGTAATATCTACAGTGGTTGTACTATTTATATCAGTACCAGCCTTTGTTTTTGCAGCCTTGATGCAATATTTTCTTGCATTTAAATTTGGATGGTTCCCAATTTTAATGACTGCAGAAAAAACTTTAACATTTACTAAGTTTTATTCAATGATACTTCCTATATTAGCATTATCCTTCGGAGGTATTGCAACTATAACTAGATATGTTAGAGCGGAATTAGCAGATTCTATTTCATCAGAATATATGTTATTAGCAAAAACAAAAGGTTTAACACAATTACAAGCAACTATTAAACATGCATTAAGAAATTCATTTATACCATTAGTAAATGTTATTTTACCAATGTTCTTAGGTATTTTAGGTGGATCATTAGTAATAGAAAATATATTTGGTATACCTGGAGTAGGACAAGTTATGGTTGGTTCTATTGGTGCAAGAGACTTTACACTTACTATAGGAACATTAATATTTTATTCTCTTATAGGTTTAACTGGTGTATTATTAATGGATTTAACTTATGGTATTGTTGACCCAAGAATTAGAATGGGAGGTGGAAAACAATGATAAAAAGAATTGAATCAAAAGAAGATTTAGATACTATAAAAGCAACTAAAGAAGATTTTCAATTAGTTCAATTAGACGAAGTACTAAGAGATGAAAAATTTGAAGGCGAACCGATAGGTTTCTTTAAAGATGCTTGGATTAGATTTAAATCAAGTAGAGCGGCATTTATATCAGGGATCATAATATTGTTAATTGTACTAATGTCAATAATTGGACCATCATTAAGTGAGTACACTTATAGAGAGCAAAATATAGAGTTTTCACTTTTACCACCAAGAATTCCAGGGCTAGAAAAGTTAGGAATTGCAGACGGTACAAAAGTTATATCTATAAGAAAAGAAAATTTAGATGAATATAAAGATGTATTTGTAAAAGAAATTGGCGAATACAATATTGATTATAAAGGTAAAGAAATACCTATGCTTAAAATCAAAGTAGATCAATATAAAAACAAAGGTGCAGAAGATAAATATTTCTGGTTTGGTTCAGATTCATTAGGTAGAGATATTTGGACAAGACTTTGGAGAGGTTCAAGAATCTCATTATTTATTGGTTTTACTTCTGTAGTAATAAATGTTTTTATAGGGGTAGTTTATGGAGCTATTTCTGGATATTATGGTGGCTGGGTGGATATGATAATGCAAAGATTTATAGAAATCTTAGAGGGGATACCTCAAATGGCAATTATCATACTATTAATGGTATTTTTAGGAGCAGGTATAGGACCATTTATAATAGTTCTTGTAATAACGGGTTGGACAGGTATGAGTCGTATGATAAGGGCTCAGTTTTATAGATACAAAGGTCAAGAATATGTATTGGCTTCAAGAACAATGGGTGCGAAAGACAGATTACTAATATTTAGACATATACTTCCAAATGCAATAGGACCAATAATAACACAAGCAACATTTGCAGTACCTGGAGCTATATTTATGGAAGCAACATTATCATACTTAGGATTAGGAATACAAGCACCAGAACCTTCAATAGGAGTATTACTATCAGAAGGGCAAAAAGTATTATTAGATTTCCCACATCTAATATTATTCCCAGCAGTGTTGATATCAGTCTTAATGTTGGCATTTAACCTATTAGGTAATGGTTTAAGAGATGCGTTTGATCCAACATTAAGAGGAAATTAATAGGGGGAAGAGATATGAAAAACGAAAAAATATTAGAAGTAAAAGATTTATATATAACATTTAACACTTTTTCAGGTAAGGTTCATGCAGTAAGAGGGGTGGACTTAGACCTTTATAAAGGTGAAACTTTGGCGATAGTGGGAGAGTCAGGTTCAGGAAAATCTGTAACAAATAGAGCTATAATGGGAATCTTAACTCCAAATGCAAATATAGAAGAAGGTTCTATAATGTTTGAGGGAAATGATTTAACAAAATATACAGATAAAGATTTTAATAAGATAAGAGGGAATAAGATAGCGATGATATTTCAAGATCCAATGTCATCATTAGACCCTGTAATGAAAATAGGAAAGCAAATAACAGATGCAATAAGAGCTAATACAGAATTGACAAAAGAAGAGGCAAAGACTAGAGCTTTAGAACTAATGAAGGCTGTTGGAATACCAAGGCATGAAGAGAGATTTAATCAATATCCATTCCAATTCTCCGGAGGAATGAGACAGAGAATAGTAATAGCTATCGCATTGGCATCAGATCCAGATATATTAATCTGCGATGAGCCAACAACAGCGTTGGACGTAACAATTCAAGCTCAAATATTAGAGTTAATAAAAGAAATACAAAAAGAGAGAACATTATCAGTAATATTTATAACTCATGATTTAGGGGTTGTAGCAAATGTAGCTGATAGAGTGTCAGTAATGTATGCTGGTAAAATTGTTGAAACTGGTACAGTAGATGAAATATTCTATAATGCGAAGCATCCATATACATGGAATCTATTGGCTTCAATGCCGGATTTAGAAACAGAAAGAGGAGATAAATTATCAGTAATACCAGGAACTCCTCCAAATATGTTATATCCTCCAAAGGGAGATGCTTTTGCAGCAAGAAATAAATATGCACTTAAAATAGACTTTGAACAAGAACCACCAATGTTTAAAATTTCAGAAACTCATTCTGCTGCATCATGGTTATTACATCCAGATGCACCAAAGGTAGAAATGCCTGAGATATTGTCAAGAAGAATAGAAAGACAACTTAGTAGACAAAAAGGGGAGGTAATGTAATGGTTAAAGAAAAAGAACTCCTTTTAGAGGTTAAAAATTTAAAGCAATATTTTAACAGTGGTTTAGGTAGAAGTAAGGTAGCAATAAAAGCAGTAGATGATGTAAGTTTCAATATATATAAAGGAGAAACTTTTGGATTAGTAGGTGAATCAGGATCTGGTAAAACAACAACAGGAAGATCAATAATAAAATTATATGAACCAACTGATGGAGAAGTATATTTTAAAGGTGATTTAATTTCAAAGAAACTAAATAAAGAAGAGAGAAAGAAATTGACAAGAGGAATGCAAATGATATTCCAAGACCCAATAGCTTCTTTAAATCCAAGAATGACTGTAAAGGAAATAATTGGAGAAGGTTTAAAAATAAATGAAATAACAGAAAGTGATGAGCAACTAACAAAATTAGTTTATGATATATTAGAAACCGTAGGTTTAACAAGAGAGCATGCTAATAGATATCCACATGAATTCTCAGGTGGACAAAGACAGAGAATTGGTATAGCAAGAGCGTTAATAACAAATCCAGATTTAGTAATAGCAGATGAGCCAATATCAGCACTAGATGTATCTATACAAGCACAAGTATTAAATTTATTAAATAAATTAAAAGAAGAATTAGGCTTAACAGTAATGTTTATAGCTCATGATTTATCAGTAGTAAAATATTTTTCAGATAGAATAGCAGTAATGTATGGTGGAAAGATAATGGAAATGGCGGATGCAGACGATTTATATTTAAATCCAATACATCCATATACAAAAGCATTATTATCAGCAATACCACTAGCGGATCCACATTATGAAAAACAAAGAAAACATATAATATATAATCCAAGTATGCATGACTATTCTACAGAAAGTCCAGAAATGGTAGAAATAACACCAAATCATTTTATATATGCATCAAAATCAGAAGTAGAAAAATATAAATCTGAATTAAATAAATAATAAAAAGAGTCTAAGTTTTAAACTTAGACTCTTAATTTAAATTGAATTAAATAATAGATATATAGTAATTATATTTACTAAGTAAAATATTAGTATTTTATAGGAAAAAGAATTCTTACTAATTTTATGTTTGTAAATAATAATACCGAAAATAATTCCAATTGCTCCACCTAATAAAGATATTATATAGAAAAACAATTCAGAGATTCTGAACTTTTTATTATTTGCTTTATATTTATCTATTCCAAAAATAATAAATGAAAATATATTAATTGCTACTATATATAATGTAAAGTTATTTCTTAATAAATCTATAATATTCATATTAACTCCTTATTTTTTTAAATCTGTAAATATATTATCTAGCATAATTGTAGCTTCAAATATGATATCACGACATTTAGTTTCATCATCAGCATATTTTTCTTTTAATTCAACACATAAAATAGTGCCCATTTTATCTTCATATTCATTTAAAAAATCTATTACAATATCTTTTATATCACTAGTTTTCTCTGTAGTATCTACAACTTGGTTACTGAGAGCCATTATACCACCTGTAAGAGCTCCACAAGTAGTTCCTACGCCCATACCACCTCCAAAACCCGCAGATAGTTTAAGAGCATTCTGATCTAATCCAAGATCATAAACTTTATTTGCACCATAAAGTATTTTTTCGGCTCAATTATAATTTTCTTCAGTTCCAAAGCCATTTTTTATTAAATCGTATAACATATTTATCCCCCTTATAATATTATATCTACATTATATACTAAATTTATAGAAAAATTAAAAAAAAATAAAATTTAACTTGCAAAGCAGGGAATTTACATATATACTTGATAAGTTAGATAAAAGGAATCGGGAGGATGTTAAAATTAATGACGAAGGAAAGATTTGAAGTATTGGAATTGTCATCTGAGATAAATAAGGCAGTTTTAGATATGGGATTTGAGTATATGTCACCAATACAAAAAGAAGCTATACCAGTGGTAATGAATGGTCTAGATATAATAGGACAAGCTCAAACAGGAACAGGGAAAACGGCAGCTTTTGGAATACCAATATTAGAAAAAATAAATGTAAAGGATAAGACAGTTCAGGCAATTGTACTATGTCCAACAAGAGAATTGTGTATTCAAGTTTCAGAAGAAATTGAAAAAATAGGAAAATACATTAGCGGATTATCTGTACTGCCAATTTATGGTGGACAAGCAATAGATAGACAGATTACTAGATTAAAAAAAGGAGTACAGATTGTAGTAGGAACCCCAGGTAGAGTAATAGACCATATAAAAAGAAGAACTCTTAAATTAGGTGGAGTTAAGATGGTTGTATTAGATGAAGCGGACGAGATGTTTGATATGGGTTTTAGAGATGATATTGAAATAATTCTTAATGAGACGCCAGAAGAGAGACAAACAGTGTTCTTTTCTGCAACTATGCCAAAAGAAATTATTAGATTTACAAAACAGTATCAAAAAGATCCACAACTTATAAAAGTTACTAAGAAAGAATTAACAGCTACTAAGATAGCTCAAAAATATTATAAAGTTAAAAGTAATATGAAAACAGAAGCATTATGTAGATTAATGGAATATAATGAACCTGAATTAACAGTTGTATTCTGTAATACAAAGAAAAAAGTAGATGATCTAACAGCAGAATTACAAACAAGAGGTTATTTAGTAGATGGTTTACATGGAGATTTAAGACAAAATCAAAGAGATAAAGTAATGGGACAGTTTAGAAAGAATAATATTGAAATTCTTATTGCAACAGATGTAGCAGCTAGAGGAATAGATGTTGACAATATAGATATTGTATTTAATTATGATATTCCGAGAGATGAAGAGTATTATGTACACAGAATAGGTAGAACTGGTAGAGCTGGAAAAGAAGGATTGGCTTTAAGTTTAGTTTCGGGTAGAGATATCAATCAAATTAGAAAAATTGAAAGATATACAAATACTAAAATAGAACCAGATAGTTTACCATCTGGAAAAGATATAAAAAATAGAAGATTAAATATAGTAACTAAAGATTTAAAAAATATTATAGAAAAATCTGATTTGAGTAAACAAAATTCATTAATATCAGGCTTAGAAAAAGAAGGATATGCGTTAGAAGATATCTCTAGAGCAATATTAAAACTTTATTTAGATGAAATAAAAGTATCTGATATAAAGGAATTAGATATTGCAGATAATTTTGACCAAGTCAAGGATAGAGATAGAGGAAGAGAGAGATCTAGAGATAGAGATAGATCAAAGAGCAAAGGAAATAATTTAACTGGTGGTAGCTCAAGAATATTTATAAACACTGGTAAGAGAACGGGAGTATCAGCAAGACATATATTAGGTGCAGTTATGGGTGAGGTAAATATGCCTAAAGATGCAGTAGGAAATATAGATATTTTTGATAGATTCACTTTTATAGATGTATCTAATCAATATGCTTCTGATGTTGTAAAGCATTTAAATAATAAGAGAATAAAAGGTAGACCAGTAAAAGTAGAATTGGCAAATAAGACTAATTAAGATAAAGTTGTTAAAAAAGGGTAACAATAACTTAATGATATCTTTACAATTGAATTAAATTAATTTAATTTTTTATGTTAAGATAATCTTAAGCTGTTACAAAATTATAAGCCAATTATTAATATAAAAAAATTTAATTAAAGTTTATAATATATGCGAGCTTAAGGCTCGCTTTTATTATGGAAAGGATATTAAAATGTGGTTTGATAAAAGGTATAATAATCTAAACTATGAGCTTAGAAAGAACTTTGGACAAAAGGTGATGAAATTATCTTTTGATGGAGGATTTACTTGCCCAAACAGAGATGGTACAATAGGGCGAAAAGGTTGTATTTTTTGTGGGGAAGAAGGTTCTGGGGAGTTTGCAGGAAATAGAAAATTAAGTTTAATAGAACAGGCAGAGGAGCAAAAGGAATTACTTAAAAAGAAATGGGATACAAATTTATATCTAGGGTATTTTCAAAACTTTACAAACACATATAAACCAGTTGATGAATTGCGAAAACTGTATAATGAAGCTCTTGATATAGATGGGGTTGTTGGTATTGCAATAGCAACAAGACCAGATTGTTTAGATGAAGATGTATTAGAATTATTAGAAGAAATAAATAATAAGACTTTCCTTTGGGTTGAATTAGGTTTACAATCAATCCATGAAAGGACTGAAAAGATTATTAGAAGAGGGTATAAATTAGATATATATAATGAAGCAATTGAAAAACTAAATAAAAGAAATATTAAAGTAGTGACCCATATGATAATTGGACTTCCATTGGAAACATTGGAAGATATAATGGAGACAGCTAATTATATTGCAAATACAAATACTTGGGGCATAAAACTACATTCTCTTTATATACAGAAAGACACGGATTTATATGATTATTATAAGACTAATCCATTTGATATAATGACAATGGAAGAATATATTAATTTAATAGTAGATATTATTGAAATACTACCAAGAGATATGGTGATTCACAGATTGACTGGTGACGGACCAAGGGATTTAATAATAGAGCCAATATGGTCATTAAATAAATTAAAAGTATTAACAACTATAGATAGAGAGTTAAAAAATAGAGGAAGTTTACAAGGACAAAAGTTTAAGGGAGGAAGATAAATGGAAAAATTTTATTTAGACAGGGAAGATAGTTTATTACTTATAATTGATATACAGGAAAGACTATTACCAGCGATGAAATATAGTGATGAGGTAGTGAGGGCAACAAATATTCTTACTAAAGCAGCCAAGATATTAAATATACCTATTGTCATCACCGAGCAATACCCGAAAGGGCTAGGTAGTACAGTGGATAAAATAGAAGATATAGAGGATGCTAAAGTATTTGATAAGACTATGTTTACAGCATGTATAGAAGGAGTTATGAAAGAAATAAAATCATTGGGAAAGAAAAAAATAATAGTTGTTGGAATGGAGACACATGTATGTGTATTCCAAACTTGTAGAGATTTAATAAATGATGGTTATGAAGTTTTTTTACCAATAGAAGGAGTTTCGTCAAGAACAGAATACAATAATGATAATGGTATATTTTTAATAAAAGATATGGGTGGAGTTATAACCAATGTAGAGACTGTTTTATTTGATTTATTAAAGGATTCCAAAGCTGAAGGGTTTAAAGAAATATCAGCATTAATCAAATAATAGTTTTTTTTTACAGATGCAAGGAGGAAGAAAATTGAAGTTACATTTAGGACTTGACATAGGTTCTACAACAATAAAATTAGTTGCATTAGATGAAGATTTAAATATGGTATTTAATGTTTATAGAAGGCATTATTCTGATATAGAAATGACATTAAAAGCAATAATTATGGAATGTTATGAGAAGTTTAAAGATAGCGAAATTACAATAATGGTAACGGGTTCAGGAGGATTATCAGTACATCAATGGATGGAAATACCTTTTGTACAAGAGGTAGTTGCTTCAACAAAGAGTGTAAAAACTTTTATACCAGAGACAGATGTGGTTATTGAGCTTGGTGGAGAAGATGCAAAGATAATATATTTTGATAAAAATATAGAACAGAGAATGAATAGTATATGTGCAGGTGGGACAGGGGCATTTATAGATCAGATGGCAACTTTAATAGAGACAGATGCAGAAGGTTTAAATAATTATGCTAAAGAATATAAGACAATATATCCAATAGCAAGCAGATGTGGTGTATTTGCAAAAACAGATATTCAATCATTATTAAATCAAGGAGTGTCTAAAGAAGATATTTCAGTTTCCATATTTCAATCAGTAGTTAGCCAGACAATATCAACTTTAGCATGTGGTAGAAGAATAAAAGGTAAGGTTGCTTTTCTTGGAGGACCATTATATTTTCTATCAGAACTTAGAGAAAGGTATATAGAAACATTAGAATTAAAAGATGATGAAATAATATTTCCAGAGCATTCCCAACTATTTGTTGCAATAGGTGCAGCAGTATCTTCAGTTGAGGAAGAATATATTAGCTTTGAAGAATTTAAAAATAGATTGATGGTACTTGAAAAGCCAGATGATATGGAAATAAAAACTATGGAACCACTTTTCAAAGATAATGCTGAATTAGAAGAATTTAGAGAAAAGCATAGGAATAATAAGATAAAATATGGTGATATTGAAACATATAGAGGAGAAAAGTTTCTAGGAATAGATGCAGGTTCTACGACTACAAAGGCAGTACTTATAGATAACGAAGGAAATATTCTATATTCATTCTATGGAAACAATAAAGGTAAACCTTTAGATGTATCAGCAAGAATATTAGAAGAAATTTATGAAAAAATGCCAGATGGTGAAAAAATAACAAATTCTTCAATAACAGGATATGGGGAAGAGTTTATAAAAGCGGCATTGAAATTAGATATAGGTGAAGTTGAAACTATAGCCCATTATGAAGGAGCAAAGTTTTTCAATCCTGATGTTGATTTAATCCTAGATATAGGTGGACAGGATATGAAATGTATTAGAATTAAACATGGAGCTATTGAAAATATATTATTAAATGAAGCTTGTTCATCAGGTTGTGGTTCATTTATAGAAACCTTTGCGAAAACAGTAAATATGAGTGTGGCAGATTTTGTTGAAGAAGGACTATTGGCAGAAAGTCCAGTAGACTTAGGATCAAGATGTACAGTATTTATGAACTCAATGGTAAAACAGGCACAAAAAGAAGGAAAGACAGTAGGAGATATATCAGCAGGTCTTTCATATTCTGTAATAAAAAATACCTTACAAAAGGTTATAAAAATAAGAGATCCAAAAGAATTGGGAGAAAATATTATAGTACAAGGTGGGACATTCTATGGCGATGGTATTTTAAGAAGCTTTGAAAGACTTACTGGAAGAGAAGTTATAAGACCAGAAATATCTGGACTTATGGGAGCGTTAGGTTCTGCATTAATAGCTAAATCAAGATATACAGGTGAAGAATCAACCATTCTTTCTTATGAAGAAGTAAAGAATTTTAGCTATAGAACTAATAATGCTTACTGTGGAAAATGTAGCAATAATTGTCTACTTACTATAAATATTTTCGATAATAATGAAAAATATATAACAGGTAATAGATGTGAAAGAGGAATAGGCTTAAAAGAAGATATAAACAAATTACCTAATCTATACGAATATAAATATAATAGGACTTTTGATTATAGTTCATTGACAGATGAAGAAGCTACAAGAGGCACAGTTGGCATTCCAAGAATATTAAATATTTATGAAAATTATCCATTCTGGCATAGATTCTTTACAGAGCTTGGATTTAAAATAGAGTTATCAGATGAATCAACAAGGGAAACTTATGAAGATGGGATTGTTTCCATACCAAGTGAAACAGCTTGTTACCCTGCTAAGATATCTCATGGACATATAATGGATTTACTTAGAAGGGATATTGATTTTATATTTCATCCATCAATATTCTATGAAAGAGTAGAATCAAAAAATCTAGATAATCATATAAATTGTCCTGTAGTTATAGGATATTCTGAAGTGTTAAAGAATAATATTGATGAATTAAGTGATATAGATATTGAATATAAAAATCCATTTTTAAATTTAAATAGTAAAAAGAATATGAAAGAAAATCTATACAATGAATTTAAAGATTATGGAATAAATAAAAAAGAAATAGATAATGCAGTTGAATTAGCATATGAAGAATTAGATAATTATAGACTGGATATTATGAAAAAAGGGGAAGAGACAATTAAATATCTAGAGGATAATAATCTAAAAGGAATAGTTTTAAGTGGTAGACCATATCATATAGACCCAGAGATAAATCATGGTATACCAGAGCTTATAACAAGTTTAGGACTAGCAGTATTGACAGAGGATTCAATTGCACATCTAGGGAATGCAGATGGGTTAAGAGTATTAAATCAATGGGTGTACCATTCAAGATTATATAATGCAGCAGAGTTTGTTGCAGAAAATGAAAATCTAGAAATGATACAATTAAATTCATTTGGCTGTGGATTAGATGCTGTAACAGCAGATCAAGTAGAAGAAATATTGGTTAAAAAACATAAATTATATACAGTTTTAAAAATAGATGAAGTAAGTAATCTAGGAGCTGCAAAGATAAGAGTTAGATCTCTTCAAGCGGCATTAAAAGATAGGAAAGATAAACCTAAAAAACAAGAAGATAATGAAATAATAATAGCAGATAGAGTATTTACAAAAGAAATGAAGAAAGAACATACAATATTAGTTCCACAAATGGCGCCAATACATTTTAGTATATTGGAACCTGCATTGCAATCATCAGGATATAATATGGTAGTATTGCCTTCGGTAGATAAAGACTGTATAGACGAAGGATTAAAATATGTAAATAATGATGCTTGCTATCCATCAATAATAACAACAGGACAGATGATGGCGGCGATAAAATCTGGAAAATATGATACAGATAATCTTACGGTTCTTATGAGTCAAACAGGTGGAGCTTGTAGAGCTTCAAACTATACAGGCTTTATAAGAAAAGCATTGGCAGAAGCAGGCTATGAGCATATACCAGTTTTATCAGTATCTGCACAGGGAATAGAAACACATCCTGGATTTAAACTGAATTTGGAGATGGCGAAAAAAGGTATTATGGCAATATTATATGGAGATCTATTAAGTAGGGTGCTTCATAGAACAAGACCTTATGAAGTTGAAAAAGGTTCTGCAAATAAATTATATAAAGAATGGGATGCTAAGCTTAGAAATGATGTTCAAAATGGTAATAAAAAAGAATTTATTGAAAATGTAAAAAATATAGTTAAAGATTTTGATGAACTACCAATAGCAAATCCTCCAAGAAAACCAAGGGTGGGTATAGTAGGAGAAATACTTATAAAATATCATCCAGTTGGAAATAATGATTTAATAAAAGTTCTTGAAGATGAAGGTGGAGAGGTTGTTATATAGGATTTAACTGATTTTATTATGTACTGTGCATATAATGCTAAGGTTAAAAACGAAGAGCTAGGTAAATCTGTTATGGGTAAAATAGGTGGCAATTTAATAATAAACTATATTAATTATTATAGAAAATATATCAAGGAAGCATTAAGTAAAAGTAAAAGATTTGATTCCATTATTGAGATAGATAAATTAGCAGAAAAAGGAGAACAAGTATTATCATTAGGAAATCAATATGGAGAAGGTTGGTTATTGACTGCTGAGATGTTAGAATTAGTTGAAACAGGAGCAAAAAATATAGTGTGCGTTCAACCTTTTGGTTGTTTACCAAATCATATTGTAGGTAAGGGAATGATAAAAGCAGTTAGAAATATTTATGAAGATGCAAATATAGTTGCGATCGACTACGACCCAGGTGCATCTGAGGTAAATCAGCTTAATAGAATAAAACTTATGATGGCTTCTGCAAAGGGAAATATTTAATGTAAATATTTTGTAACGATTAATTAGGGTTTTCTTGATATATTATACTGTATATATTTATCCTATCAATAGAAGGAGGTAATCTATGAAATATAGAATTATTATTTTACTATTGACAATAACAATTTTATTTACAGGTTGTAATAATAAAGAATTAGACAGTAATTCTACAGTGCCTGAAATAGATAATGTGAATAAAACAATAACAGAATATATAAATGAAATAGAAGAAATAGAAAAAAATAATAAACCAATAGTTCTTGTAAAGTATATTGAAGAGCATTCAAAAGATATGGATGCAGAAGAGTTATCGTTAGCATTATATTCTCTAAGAGGAATACAGTTAAAATATATTGATGAATATAATAAAAGTATAAAACCTCTTAAATATCAAAGAGAAATATCATTTCTTGGGGATAAGCTTGAGGATATAAATATAAAATCTTTAAGTGATGTGGATAAGTATTTTCAAGGCATTGAAGATGAATTGAAGGATGCTATATATGAAGCTTATAGTGGAAATTATAAGCTTGTAAAGAGTGGTAGTAGGTATATCTTTATAATAGATTATGATAAATATTTTAATTATGGAGATATGATATCAGAGATTTTAAGCTTAATTCAAATATATGATAAAGAACAAGAAATTTTATTAACAAGTAAATTGAACTATAATAATCTAGGAGATAGTTTGTTTAAAATAGAAGAACATCTATTAAAATATAAAGATGGCTTAGATTATGATGAGGTTTTAAGGATCTATAGTAAAAATCTATTAGTGTTCTTAGAAGGTAATGATAGAAATTCCTTAGTAGATAGTAAAGAAAACGAATTAAAAAGTGAATATAAAGATATTTATATAAAGCATTCTACTGGAAATAAAATAACTTCCAAAGTTATAAGAGAATATTTAAAAGTACTCGAAGAATCACAATATAAGATAACAGATGAAGTAAAAAACTCCATAATGGGATTTCACAATAAAGCAATTGCTATGCTAGAAGGATAATATCCTTCTAGCATTATAAAATACTTTACTGGAGGTACTATGAAATTAGATAGAGATTTTTATAAAAGAGATACATTAACAGTTGCGAAAGAACTTTTAGGGAAAATAATAGTACATAAAGTTGATAATCAGATATATAAAGGAATCATAGTGGAGACAGAAGGATATCTTGGAATAAATGATAAAGCCTGCCATAGCTATGGTGGAAAGAGAACAAAGAAAATAGAGACAATGTATGGAAAAGCAGGTCTAGCATATGTTTATATTATATATGGTATTTACAATTGTTTTAATATAACAACAGTAGATGAAGGAATACCAGAAGCTGTACTTATACGAGGAGTAGAACCAATATCCAATATTAACATTATAGCTAAGAATAGATTTAATAAAAAATATAATGAATTATCTAGCTATGAAAGAAAAAATATAACCAATGGCCCAGGTAAATTTGCCATGGCATTTGAAATAGATAGGAGTCATGACGGAATGGACTTAACAGAGGATAGTATTTATATCTTAGACAATGATATGGAAATAGATATAGTTGAAACAACAAGAATAGGTATAGACTATGGAGAGGAAGCAAGATTTTTTAATTATAGATTTTATATTAAGGACAATAAATTTGTATCAAAATATTGATAGTTTATCAAAATTGAATTTATATAATTGGGGGAAAAGCCATGAAGAAAAAGTTTTGGATGACATTTATCGCATCTTTAATAACATTTTCGGCAATATTTGTAAAAGCAAGTCCGTATCTAATCAATTTAAATAATGACATAGTAGATGAAAAAGCAGATACAATAGATGTTAATGCTGAAGAAATAACTAAGGAAGAAACAGATAAATTAGAAGAAGAATTAGATGAACAAGATAAAGAAATATTATTCTTACTTATGGGAATTGATGATACCGATGGTATAGTGGGGATTGATACTGTAAAAGATAAGACAAAAGAATCTCAAGAAAGATATATAACTACAGGGCTTAGATCGGATACAATGATATTATGTAAATTCAATTTTGATACAGGAAAAATAACAATGATTTCTATACCAAGAGATACAAAAACGGTGATACCAACAATTGATGGTGAAACTAAAATAAATCATGCACATTCATATGGAGGGCCAAATCTTGCAGTAGATGCATTGGCAAATCTATTGGATATTGATTTAAAATATTATGTAACTGTGGATTACGATGCAGTTAAAGAAATAGTAGATGAGATAGGTGGAGTAGAGGTAGATGTGCCAATGAGAATGAGCTATTCTGACCCTACAGCTGAACCACCATTATATATTGATTTACAAAAAGGGCTACAGAGACTTGATGGAGATAAATCATTGCAATTTTTAAGATATAGAACCAATAATGCTATGACTATGGGATATACAGAAGGTGATGTAGGGAGAATAGAATCACAACAAAAATTTTTAAAGGCTATGATTGATGAAGTGTTACAAATAAAAAATATAATAAAATTACCTAAATTAGCTCAAACATATTTTGAATATGTGGACACAAATATACCTTGGACGGAAGTTGCAAGAGGGGTAACTACAATAGGAAAAATTGACTTTTCCAATTTAAACACTATGATATTGCCAGGAGAAGGAATGTATATAGGAGATACTTCTTACTATATTTTAGATGATATGGAATTAGATAAAATGATTGATTTATACCTAGATGAATTTAAAATTAAGGATAATTTAATTGAGAGATAGATATCTCTCAATTTTTCTTGATTATAAATGAATGAAGCTCTATATTGAAAAATAGAGCAAAATTTAGTATTATATAGTGTAAGGCAAAATATTGGAGGTTAGATAATGAGAAAGAAATTTTGGATAACTTTTGTTGTTTCATTGATATTATTCTCAGCTGGATTTATAAAAGTTAGTCCATATATATTGGATACAAAGACATCTGACATTATTAAAAAAGATGATGTAAATGCAGAAAATGTTAATGAAGATGAAGTTAAAGCTGAAGGTGAGATATTATTCTTACTTATGGGAATAGACGATGTAGAAGGTGTAGGAGGAGTAGATATTGTAAAGGATAAAGTTAAAAATGCTGATACTAGATATACTACTACAGGTTTAAGATCGGATACAATGATATTATGTAAATATAATTTTGATACAGGAGAGGCAACCTTACTTTCCATACCAAGAGACACTAGAACTTACATAAGAACAAGGAAAAATGAGGATAAAATAAATCATGCCCATGCATTTGGAGGACCAAATCTATCTGTGGATGCTGTGAGAGATTTACTTGGAATAAATCTAGATTTCTACGTAACTGTAGATTATAGAGCGGTTAAAGAAATTGTAAATGAAATAGGTGGAGTTGATATATATGTACCAAGAAATATGTATTATACTGACCCAACAGCAGGAGCAGAATTATATATTAATTTGGAAGAAGGACAACAAATATTAGATGGAGATAAAGCCTTACAATTTTTAAGATTTAGATCATATCCAGAAGGAGATCTAGGAAGAGTAGAAGCTCAACAATCATTTATGAAGGCATTGGCAAAACAATTATTACAGACAAGTACATTATTAAAATTGCCATCACTAGCAAATACTTATTTTGAATATGTGGATACAAATATTTCACTAGGAACGGTATTAAAGGGTATTACTTCCATAGGAAATGTTAATTTTGATAATTTAGAAACTGTTACTTTAAAAGGAGAATACCAAACAATAGATGGAGTTTCATATTTTATATATGATGAAAATGAACTAAAATTAATGGTTGACAATTATTTAAGAGAATTTAAGCAACAATAAAAAACACTCAAGTGCAAACTTGAGTGTTTTTTATTTATGGATTATTAATCTTTTTATTCAAAAAAACTAATAAAAACAAAATCAGAAAAAATATTTTTGTTGATAAAAGTGGATAAATAAGGTGTTTCTTAAAGTCAATAACTTGATAGTGATTGTTGAAAATAATATATTGTGATGATATAATCTAGTATAGTAAAATCATAAATAATCTTTATGTTTATGATATCAAATTTTGTTGGAGTGAACAATTTTATAGAGGGATAATATTTAGAATTAATGAAGTTAAAAGGACGGATGAAGGGGTATATTTATGATACAGAACTAGAGATACCAACTGTACCACAATTACTAAGAACGGGTATGGAAGGAATGGGTATTATGACATTGTCAGGAGTTACATTATTATTAGAAGGATTATGGTTATTTAAAAAGGAAAAAATAAATGTGAAATAAAGAGTACTGTTTTGCAGTATTCTTTATATAAATGGAGTGTGTTATGAATAAAAGAAGAGTTTTAGGATTAATAATTATTGCAATAGGAATAATACTAATATCTATTCCTAGATTGGTAACAAAAAATCTAAATAAATCCTCAGAAAGTACAGTAGAATATTTTAATGAAATTGAGCCTATAAAAATAGAAGAGAATACTTTAAAAGAAATAGATGAGGAACATTTTGATTTTAATGCAGTTGAAGAAATATCACCAACAAATGTTTTCTTAGATCCTAGTAAAATTGATCAAGATTTAGTGATAGGACAGATAGTTATACCTAGTATAAAAGTAAATCTTACAATCTTTAAAGGGGTTTCAAATGATACATTGGCAGCTGGAGTAGGTACTATGAAGCCAGAACAGTTAATGGGAGAAGGAAACTATGCAATAGCAGGACATAATGCTAAAGGGGCACTCTTTAGTAGGCTAAATGAAGTTATGGAAGATGATATTATTAAAATAACGGATAAATCAAAAATATATGAGTATAAGGTTTATGGAATAGAAGTAGTAGATCCAAGTTCTCTTTATATGATAGAAGATGAAGAATCAAATAAAGTTGGCGAACCAATAATATCCTTGATGAATTGCCAATATGAAAATGGAGTAAATACGGGAAAAAGATATTTTGTATTAGGTAAACTTGAAAACATATATGATTATGATAGTGAAGAAATGAATAAAGTTAAATAAAATTATTTTATAAAGACTCTTTATTAGTAAAATTACTAGTAAAGAGTCTTTATTTATGTATTTCTAAGTTTGATTTTTTTTAAAAGAGTTAAATACTTAAGTATAAAAATAGAAAAAATAATTTAACAAAATAGTAAAATGTGTAATTTAAGTAATCTGGATAAAATAAATATATTATTCAAGGGTTCATATTATAAAAAATGTATAAAAAACCTAATGTTAAAATATATAATAATGCATAAAAATGATATTTTAACAATGATAATAAAAACTGTTTTAAAAGCAATCCTTTGGGAATAATATATAATGGATTTGCACTGTGAGATAAAAGGAGGGAAATAATATCTTGATATTATTCATGTAGCTAATTAATAAATATTTTAAAAAAATATTATGATGAATTAAAACCATTGCAAATTCAAAGTTATATAAGAGTGAGGGAGGTTTTCTTATTTAGAAAGTTATTATTACAAAAAAATCTTTTAAAATGAATATTATTTTATATTTCAAAAATAATTATATTGTAGAAAACATACAAAAAGCATTTTTTGTGATAAAATTATATATTTGAATGAATATGAATTATAAATATTTTGATTCATGAATAAAAATATAGAAAGTTATTTTTAAAGAATAAAAACAACAATATGAATAAAAGTTATGAATTATTTAGATTAATTAATGTAGAAATACACAAGGGGGATATAAATGAAGGTCAAAAGGAAGATAACAGTTTTATTAATATTATCATTGCTAATTTCAAATGTAGTAGGGGCAGTAAGTATTACTGATGAAATAGATTCTAATCAGGAAATTATACTTGATAATATAAAAGAGAATGAAACTGATAATGAAATAATAGATAATGTTGAAGATGAGAATAATATTAATGATATAGATAATAAATTGTCTACTGAAATAATAAATGATAAATTTTATAACAATTCTGAAAAGGAAATAGAAAACTTTAATAGAGTAGCTCAAGATGTAAGCCATAAAGTAAAGATATCTGGCATTGATGTAAATGTAGATTATGGAAATGGTTTTGAAGCGTTTATTTTAGATGGAGTTTTAAAAGAGGGTGGCCAAAATCCTAAAGTAGGAAATAAGATAATGTTCAACTATAAATGGAGTATTGATAGTGATAATTTAAAAGATATACAATTAGGTGATTTAATTTATTTTAATCTACCTAATGATTATTTTAGATTTGATGATACATCAAAGGAACAAGAAATAACAGATGCTTATGGAGAAGTATTAGGTAAATTAAAGATTAATAATAATAGAATTGTTCTTGAATTAAATCAAAATGCATTAACAAAAGATTCTCTTGAAGGTGGTTTTGTTTTTGCATATGGCAGAATTAATAGCGCTGGAGAAAATATAGAAATAGAAACAGGAGGCATACAATTACCTCCAATAACTATTGAATCTCCAGGGGTATCAGATCCAGATGGTGAAAACGAATTCTCAGCATTAATCCATAAATATGGGGAGCAATATGATAATAGTGATAAAATGTATTGGAGAATATTATTAAACTATGAGAATGCTATGAAAAGATTTAATGGTGAAAACCCAGATACATTAAACAATACCTTTTTAATTGATGAATTAGAAGAAGGGCAAACTCTTGATAATTTTTCTATAAATGGATTATACAACTATGCTACAAAAAATGGAAAAATGGCAGCACAAACATTTGGTAGTGTAAATCTTGGTTCCTTAAATAATCCAGGGCAGTTTAAGAAGATGGAAGCATATCCATCTGAAACTAAAGAAGATTTTATGAATAGATTAAAGTCAGAAAATGTACCAGCATTTGGCGTTATAGATAATAAAATAATAGTAATTTATCTAGGAGATATACCAGGTGAAAATTTTAAACTTCCTAATCATATTGAACTAAAGGATGAATTATTAAGAAGAGCTCAAGCAGGAGATATATCTGTAGAGATGTATTATAAAACTCTAGAACATTATCAAAGAGGTATAGAAGATAATCTTATACTTTTTGATATTATTATAAATACAATAGCAGATAATGATTCTGAAACTAAAGTTTTTAACAATACAGCCAAATTAATATATGGTGATAAAGAAGTATCTACAAATGAGTCAGAAATAAAATTTCAAGCTTTAGGTGGTGGAGCAAAAGCTGTTGAAAAAGGTTCAATAGAGATAGTGAAAAAAGATGATAATAACAAAGCTTTAGAAAATATAGGTTTTAGACTAGATATTTGGAATGAAGAAAAGCAAGAATTTGAAGAAAATAAAGAGTTTAGTGGTTTTACAGATGAAAAGGGAAAGTTAATATTTAAAGGATTATCTTCTAGAAAATATAAAATAATTGAATTTCAAGGATTAGAATGATATGGTAAAGCTATATTTGAAAATGGTATAGATGAGTTTGAGATTAAAAATGATGATGAAAAGGGATTTAGATTTAATATAATAAATCCAAAAATAATACCAACCGAGTTAGAATTACAAGCTAAAAAAATACTTGATGGAAGAGATATAGTAGATAGTGAATTTAGTTTTGAACTAAAAGATATTGATGGAAAACTAATATCAAAGGCAAATAATGATATAAATGGAGATATAAAATTTGAAAAAATAGTTATAGATAAAGAAGGAGAATATAACTATACTATCAATGAAGTGGTTGGAGAAGATAGTGATATTGTATATGACAATACAATATATAATGTAAAAGTAAATGTAGTGTTAAATAAAGATAATAACAGATTAGAGATAGAATCAATTAAATATCTAGATAATGAAAATATAGTAGAAAAAATAGAATTTAAGAATGTATATAATTCACCAAAAATAATACCAACCGAGTTAGAGTTACAAGGAAAAAAATACTTGATGGAAGAGTTATAGTAGATAGTGAATTTAATTTTGAATTAAAAGATATTGATGGAAAACTAATATCAAAGGCAAATAATGATATAAATGGAGATATAAAATTTGAAAAAATAGTTATAGATAAAGAAGGAATATATAACTATACTATCAATGAA
>RRZT010790645.1_pt1 | contig 40097 bp, 34 predicted proteins | sample 2165551 | NCBI WGS metagenome assembly RRZT01 (sample SAMN10456910, study PRJNA506462) | wastewater metagenome | biome: wastewater; feature: sludge; material: wastewater sludge; isolation source: wastewater sludge with Escherichia coli K12::gfp cells carrying plasmid... | place: USA: Moscow, Idaho...
CGCAAGATCGGCGGCAACCTTAGGAGACTGCGGCAACCTTAGGCTTGAACAGGACTGCAGTACCTCAGCCGCGCAGCCGCCTCGAACTGTGGTCTATCGGTGGTTGGGGAGCCTCCTCCCGCGGCTCCTCGGCCGCGTCGAGGGGTGCTCCGTGAGATGTGTGCGTGGGGGCCAAATGTATATCTGGGGTATATACCCCGCGCGCACATTTCGCCCCCACGCATACATTTCAGGACGCCAGGTAAAATCTGACTGAATCTGGCGGGTAGAGCGGGTCGCACGGCCGGATGCAAGGGAATGCGCTCTGGGTGCTGGACGTTCGGGAATGCGCTCTGGGTGCTGGACGTTCGGGACTGCGCTCTGGGTGCTTCGCTGGGTTGCTAGAAGAGAATGCGCCAGATCCAGAAGGCCGCAAATGCCACAAAAACACCAATCTGTAGGAAGTTGTACCTGTAGCGCAGACCCTGGTACTCGGCCCCGGGGTCAGCAAGCGGTTCCCGAGCAGTATGACTCTCTGGCCGCTTGCTTGGGTTCTCTAGGTAGAACTTCTCTTCGTCCAGAATGCGTGCAGCAACCATCGGCGTGACGCGAAGAACCACCCTGTTCCGTTTTCCCAGGTTGAGAGGCGGGGTAGGTGGGGCCTCCTTACTGGTCGCAGTCTTGAAACCCCCGCGCGCTGGGACTGCAGAGGCGTAGATCGCCTTCTTGCTTGCAAGGTCATCCGGGTCAAGGTTGATGGGATCGACTGCTCCGATAGTGAGGCGCCCGCCAGCGGTGACCTCGGTCGGGGACGGGGTCGCGGTGTCTGTGGAGGACGGGGTCGCGGTGTCTGTGGGGGACGGGGTCGCGGTGTCTGTGAGGGACGGGGTCGCGGCCGGGTCGGCGGTGGGTGTTGCGTAGACGTAAAGCCCCCACCGGGCCTCCGCCCTAGCGAACGACGACCAGGAAACGTCAGCTGTCCGCACCTGATTGCGCACCGCGATCCCACGCTCGTCGACAATTACCGCGGGCCAAGTCCAAATCCACCAGGTGAAATAGACGATACCCAGAGGAAATGGAACCGCTGCGAGCATCTGGACGAACCCGTCGGCCCACCACACTGTTCCCAGAAAAAAGATGCTGAAAGCCAGAAGCCCCCAGACGGCAATCTGTCCGTAGCGTGAGCGGAAAACCAACTGATAGTTCATTGTTCAAGCCTAAGGGAAAAGGGGATGCGGGTCGGCTCCGCGAGGCAGCATCACGCTGGTGGCGAAGGGGATGCGGGTTGGCTACGCGAGGCAGCATCACGCTGGCGGCGAATCGAGGGGGTTCGCCGCGCTGCCGTGTCGAACGTCGCACGTCGGGGACCTCACAGCGACCGTTTGACGGAAGCTGGGGCCGTTAGACTGGGGTGTTCGATTTCAACTTGGGATCGAGCGTATCTAACCGCGCAGTAACATCTGGGGGAGGCATCCACATGCCCGTACGTCCCGACATTCGCAACCTAGCGATTATCGCCCACGTTGACCATGGCAAAACGACCTTGGTCGACGCCATGCTCTGGCAGGCTGGCGCCTTCACGGCTCACCAGTCCCAAGAAAATACCGGTGAACGAGTCATGGACTCCGGTGACCTTGAGCGCGAAAAAGGCATCACTATCCTCGCGAAGAACACGGCCGTTCAGTACAAGCGTGCCAACCCCGAGGACGGGTCCGTCGAAGAAATCACCATCAACGTCATCGATACCCCGGGTCACGCTGACTTCGGTGGCGAGGTCGAACGTGGCCTGTCCATGGTTGATGGCGTTGTCCTTCTGGTCGACTCCTCTGAGGGTCCACTGCCGCAGACCCGTTTCGTCCTTCGCAAAGCCCTGCAGGCCAACATGCCTGTCATCCTGGTGGTGAACAAGGTTGACCGCCCCGACGCTCGCATCAGCGAGGTCGTGGATGAGACCCAGACCCTCCTGCTTGCCCTTGCCGATGACCTGGTCAACGATGGTTACGACATCGACATTGACAAAGTCTTGGACATGCCGATCCTCTTCGCCTCCGCGAAGGCTGGCCTTTCATCACGTGAGCAACCGGCTGACGGCACGCTTCCCGAAGAGGACCTTGAGCCATTGTTCCAAACCATTCTGGAGCACATTCCCGGGCCCACCTTCCAAGAAGACGCTCCCCTTCAGGCCCAGGTGACCAACCTGGATGCCTCCCCATTCCTCGGCCGCCTGGCTCTGCTGCGTGTCCACAACGGCACCCTTCACAAGGGTGACGTTGTCACATGGGTGAGGACGGATGAGACCAAAAAGAACGTCAAGGTCACCGAGATCCTGCGCACCAAGGGCCTCAACCGTGAACCCGCTGAAGAGGCAAGCGCAGGCGACATTGTCGCCGTGGCCGGCATCGAAGACATCACCATCGGTGATTCACTTGTTGATCCCGATGATCCCCAGCCGCTCCCAGCAATCCACGTCGACGAGCCAGCCATCTCGATGACTATTGGCATCAACACCTCACCCCTGGCGGGACGGGTCAAGGGCTCCAAAGTCACCGCGCGGCAAATCAAGGACCGCCTCGACAAGGAGCTGGTCGGCAACGTGTCGATCCACGTCCTCCCCACCGAACGTCCAGACACGTGGGAGGTTCAGGGTCGAGGCGAACTCGCCCTCGCCATCCTTGTCGAACAGATGCGTCGTGAAGGTTTCGAGATGACCGTGGGCAAACCCCAGGTTGTTACGCGCGTTATCGACGGCGTTGTTCACGAGCCGATGGAGCACGTCACCATTGACATTCCCGAAGAGCACCTCGGCGCAGTCACCCAGCTGATGGCAGCCCGCAAGGGTCTGATGCAGTCCATGTCCAACCACGGTTCCGGATGGGTGCGCTTGGAGTTCCAAGTACCTGCCCGCGGCCTGATTGGCTTCCGCACCCAGTTCCTCACGGAAACCCGCGGCACGGGCATCCAGTCCGGCGAGTTTGACGGCTACAAGCCCTGGCAGGGTGAGATCACGCGACGCCCCACGGGTTCGCTGGTTGCGGACCGCTCCGGTGCTGCCACAGCATTCGCCATGGTTGCCCTACAGGAACGCGGCACGCTGATGGTGGAGCCCACCGCCGAAGTCTACGAGGGCATGGTCGTTGGGGAAAACGCCCGCAACGAAGACATGGATGTGAATGTCACGCGTGAGAAGAAGCAGACCAACATGCGTTCAGCCACGGCCGACGCTTTTGAGGCACTGACACCGCCCCGCCACCTCACCCTCGAAGAGGCGCTGGAGTTCGCATCCGATGACGAGTGTGTCGAAGTGACTCCCGAAATCGTCCGCATCCGCAAGGTCTACCTGGATAAGACGGAACGGGCGAGGGCGACTGCGCGTAAGAAGCGTGGCGACGCCGCTTAGGATCCGAAACGGGGACGAGGTGGTTGGACCACCTTCCCCACAATCATCTGGGAAGCATCAACCCGCACCCGCCCTCGTCGTGCATCGATTACGACATGGTCGGGTGCGGTTTCCACAAGTGTGCCGAGGGCGTCGCGGCTGCCGCCATCGGTATCGCGATAGCGTACAACCACTCTCTGACCGACCTGCCATGACATCCACGGCAGCGGCGGCGGTGGGGTGGGGCGGCGAGTATCATCGTTGGACATCTTCGAAGTCTAGCGATCTGGACACTAGCGATAAGCTGTCAGTCAGGAGGAGCAATGACCTACATAATCGCGGAACCGTGCGTGGACATAAAAGACCGGGCATGTGTTGACGAATGCCCCGTGGACTGCATCTATGAGGGAACTCGGATGCTCTACATTCATCCCGAAGAATGCGTTGACTGCGGGGCTTGTGAACCGGTGTGTCCGGTGGAAGCAATCTTCTACGAGGACGATCTGCCTGAGAAGTGGTCAGATTACTACAAGGCGAACGTCGACTACTTTGACACCATCGGGTCGCCGGGCGGCGCTCAGCGTACCGGCGTCATCGACATGGACCACCCGGTCGTTGAAGCCCTCCCGGCAGACATAAACGATCACCTCAAGGGTTAGGCGCTAACCGGAACCTACAGGTAGTCCACCTTTGAGATCTGCGACGCTAGTCCAGCCAAACTATGGGACGAATGTCCCTATGGCGGTAGTATCGGTGCCGGGCACGCTGGTGTGAGGCAGACTAGTGCTAAGGCGCACACGCAACAGTTCTACGCACAGGCAACAGACTTTTTAGGAGTGGCAGTTATGGCGGAACAGACCCCAGGTACGGAAGCGACAGTAGAAAGGGGCCCGGATGGTCTCCTGACCGTTGGGGCAACAAAGGTGGAGCTTCCACGGGTCACGTCCACGGTGGGATCAGATGGTCTGGCGATCTCGAAGGTTTTGGCATCAACCGGCGACGTCACGTTGGATTACGGCTTCGTGAACACGGCGGCTTGCGCATCGGACGTTACCTACATTGATGGTGACGCCGGCATCCTGCGTTACCGCGGTTACCCGATTGACCAGCTGGCACGCCACTCATCTTTCCTTGAAGTTGCTTGGCTACTGATCTACGGGGAACTCCCTCGGGCCCAGGAGCTGGAAAGCTTCCTGCGCAGAATTCAACGTCACCGCCTACTTCATGAGGATTTCAAGGCTTTCTTCACTGCCTTCCCACACAATGGGCACCCCATGGCGATCCTCCAGGCCGGTACTGCCGGCTTGGCTACCTACTATGAGGAGACCCTGGATCCCCACGATCCTGAGCAGTTGGACCGCGCCCTCGTCCTCCTCATTGCCAAGATGCCGACGATGATTTCGTACATCGCGAAGCGCGCAGCAGGTCTGCCACTGCTGTACCCGGACAGCCAGCGCGGCTACACCGAAGACTTCATTCGCATGACTTTCGGCATGCCCTACCAGTCCTACGACATTGATCCGGCGCTGGTCCGCGCCCTCGATATGCTGCTGATTCTGCACGCGGATCATGAGCAGAACTGCTCGACCTCGACCGTGCGTTTGGTTGGCTCATCGGATGCGAACCTCTACTCCTCCGTGGCGTCGGGTATCGGTGCGCTCTCCGGTCCCCTTCACGGCGGTGCGAACGAGGCCGTCTTGAGGATGCTCAACCAGATCGTTGGCGGTGGCGGGTCCGTCAGGGACTATGTCGACAAGGTGAAGAATAAGGAAGACGGCGTGAAGCTCATGGGCTTCGGGCACCGCGTCTACAAGAACTACGATCCCCGTGCAGCAATCGTCAAAGAGAGCGCGCATGACGTCCTCGCTCGCTTGGGTAAGAAGGACCAGATGCTTGACATCGCGATGGAGCTTGAGGAAATCGCGCTGGCTGACGACTACTTCGTCTCTCGCAAGTTGTACCCGAATGTCGACTTCTACACGGGCCTGATCTACTCGGCTATGGGCTTCCCGCCGAAGATGTTCACGCCGCTGTTCGCCCTCGGCCGCCTTCCGGGTTGGATCGCACAGTACCGCGAAATGATCAACGATCCCAACACCAAGATTGGCCGCCCTCGCCAGGTTTACCAGGGCGTTGTTGAACGGGATTACGTGCCGTTGCGCGCCCGGTCACGCCGCGAAGGCTAGCCTTCAAGCAAAGAAGGCCCTGGGTTAGGCGCCCTCCCCTGAACTGAGAATGATGGTGGAGTTGCCCCGCCCCAGGGCCTCAATGCTGCCCGTTAGTGAGTTGCGGCGGAAGAGCACGTTGGATGCGCCGGCAAGGCGTGAGGCCGGAACGAGTTTCGGGTTGATGAACGAGCCGTGCGAATCGGGGACGACGCCACCACCTGGAAGTAGTGAAACGCGGGTGTTTGCAGTGACGAATACCCCGGCTTCGACGACGCAGTCGTCGCCAAGGGGGATCCCCAACCCAGAGTTGGAGCCGAGGATGCACCGCTTACCCAAGCAGACGCGGGCGTGAGAAACGCCGACGACGCGACCCATGGTTGAGGCGCCACCGCCGACATGTGAGCCTTCCCCGACCACAACACCCTGCGAGAGGCGCCCCTCAATGGTTGCCCGCCCAATTGAACCAGCATTGTAGTTAACGAACCCGGCATGCATGACGATGGTGCCCGGCGCCAGGTGTGCCCCCAGTCGTACTCGCGCACCGGAAGCGATTCGCACCCCTTCGGGGACGACATAGTTCACCATTGGTGGGAACTTATCCACACCTGTGAGGGTGGCGGGGTGGCCGTAGTGGGCGCGTAGCCGGAAGCGGGTCTCCTCAAAGTTCTCAACCGCGCAGGGACCAGCCGAGGTCCACGCAACGACGGGTAGTCGGGAGCGGATCCCGTCAAGGTTGATGGTGTTCGGTTCGGCAAGGCGATGTGAGAGAAGGTGCAGACGCAGGTAGGCGTCTGCGGTTGAGGTGGGCTGGTCGCGAAGGTCCGACATGACCCGCACGACAGACGTGTGCACACGGCGCGCCTCATCACGGGTCTCTAGTCCAGCGAGCTTCGCAAGAAGATCTGGGTCGCCACCTTCGGGCATCGCGCCCAGGTGAGGTTCCGGGTACCAAACATCCAGGGTCTTGCCAGAATCAGTTACGGTCGCGAGGCCGATGCCCCAAGCCAACATTTCTCTCATTTGCCAAGCTTAGCCGCTGGGATCTACCTCACGCTCGGTTCCATAGGTCTGGCCAGAAGACGCCAAGGCGCCCTGCCAAGTCGCGCAGTAGTGGAAGTGAGACGCCTACAACGGAGTGCGGGTCCCCGGTCACCCCGCGTACGAAAGGGCCGCCGAAGCCGTCGATTGTGAAAGACCCGGCGACGTTGAGGGGTTCACCAGTCGCCACGTAGGCGTCAATCTCAGCGTCAGAGATGTCCCCGAAGTGCACTATTGTCGAGGCCGCCTCCACTGCCTCCCCATCCGCGTTGCCCTCAGCATCGACGGACAGAAGCGCGTGGCCGGTCCATAGGACCGCATCCGTGTTGCGCATTTCAGCTATGCGTTCCCGGGCCACCTCCGCGGAGTGCGGCTTGCCAACCATGCGTCCATTGATGTGCAACATGGAGTCGCACCCCAGAACAAGGGAGCGCTGCGGACCGGGATGTAGACTCACCTCCGCAGCAACCGCCTGCGCTTTGGCTAGGGCGAGGGCAGAAACGACCTGTGCTGGAGTGGCATCCGCTGGCAAGGCTGCCGCTACCGCGTCCTCGTCTACGTCCGACACGATGACAACGGGATTGACCCCGGCACTTCGCAGCGTGGCGAGCCGCGCGGGAGATTTCGAACCCAAAACTAGCCGCACGCGCGAATCTTCCGTCACTTGTCACGCCCCCAAAAGGGCGCGCCGCAGGGTCCCCATCGGCAGTGAGCCGAGGGCGAGTGCACTGGTGTGGAAGTCGCGAACAGCGTCGGCGCGGGACCCTGTACCCTGATGGGCGGCCGCGAATTCGTCGCGCATTCCCAACCACAGGCGCTGACCGATCTTGTACGAGGGTGCCTGCCCCGGCCACCCCAGGTAGCGGTCCAGCTCAAACTTGAGGGAACCATCCGACATGGCGCTGTTGTCGCGGAGGAACTGGTGGGCATAGCGTGGATCCCAGATCCCGTTGCCGTCAGGATGCTGCTTGCCGAGATGAACACCAATGTCGAGGACGACCCGCGCGGCGCGCAGCCGCTGCGCATCGAGCAGGCCCATGTGGTCGCCGGGATCCTCCATGTACCCCAGGTCAGCCATGAGCTGCTCCGCGTAGAGCGCCCAGCCTTCCCCGTGTCCTGAGTTCCAGGAACCCAGCCTGCGCCACAGGTTCAGCGAGCCGGACTCATAGATGGCCTGAGCGATCTGCAGGTGGTGTCCGGGAATGCCCTCATGGAACACCGTTGTCTTTTCCTGCCAGGTGTGAAAGACCGTATCGCCCTCGGGAATGGACCACCACATCTGGCCCGGTCTTGAAAAGTCAGCCGAAGGTCCTGTGTACCAGACCCCGCCTTCCTTCGATGGGGCGATGCGCGCCTGCAGGACCTGCAGTTCAGGCGCAATCTCAAACTGCGAGCCATTCAGGTCAGCGATCGCCTGGTCACCGGTTCCCTGCAGCCACTCTAGAAGGGCGTCCTCGCTGTGCAACTGGTACTTGGCGTCGGCATTGAGCCGCTCAAACGCTTCAGAAATTGTGGTGCCAGGGCCATACAGGTTATCCGCGATGGCCTGCTGACCTGCAACGATGCGTTGCAGTTCCTCCAACCCCCACTCGTAGGTTTCGTCGAGGTCGACGCGGGCCCCCACAAAGAGAGCGGAGAAGAGCTCATAGCGCTCACGCCCCACCGCGTCTTCTGCAGGTGCGAGCGGAAGGAGGTTCTCTCGCAACCAGTCGGCAAGCCACAGGTAGCCTTGCGAGGCCACTCTGATGGCACTGTGGAGCCGGTCGTTGCCGACCTTCGTGGCGGTCTCCGCCGGGCAGTCCAGCGCTAACTTCTCAAAAAATGCCCCGGATGATCCCGGTGTCCCAATGGAAAGAGACTGCTTGATGCCGATCTCTACCTGACGCCTGGCGGCCACCATTCCCGACTCCGCCGCATAGGCCAGCGACTGGGTGTACTGCTTCAACGCCTGCGGGACGTTCCCCATTCGGCCCACAATGGCTTCCCAATCCGCCACGGTCGCGGTTGGCATCAGTGAGAAGGCGTCCTTGACCGACTGGAGGGGGGAGGCAAGGTTATTGAGTTCCGCGTAGTCCTCTTTGCCGGCGTGGAGTTCCTGGCTGATGCCCAAGCGGTCGACGAGGGCGTCTGCGGTGACCCGATCGACCTCGTCCTCAAGCGCAGTTTGGGCAACCGTGGCCAGCAGCGCTGCGTCAAGACCCGCGCGTTCGTCGATGCCGTCAGGGGAGAGATCGGGAAGCGTCGTTGGGTCCGTGGGTAGACCCCAGTCTGTTGCTGCCGTCGGGTCGAGGCGCGCATAGTCGTGGATGTAGGTATCACAGAGTTTGTCGAGGGCGGACCAGTCGCGGGTCTCCGGGGCAGTATTGGTGCTTGTCATGGAACCACTTTACGTTCCGCGCTTCGGAAGCAAGCGGGAATCTGCAAGGATGGGCCCATCTGCCTATGCAGAGGGGCTCCGGGGCGGTAGGCTCATCTGGTGACCTGTGCCACATCAAATTTCCACCGCGATGTGGGGTCGGCGTGGGGTGATGACGAAAGCGGGAGAGAGATAGCAGTGCAGAGCATGACGGGGCCGGAAAGTAGGCTGCCCGGACGGCACGTTGAGTCCCGCACGTTGGACGAATATCAACAGCTGCTCCTTGGCGGGCGCCCAACCCTGACCGCAGATCAGCTTGCTGAGAAGTCGGGAATCCCCATCGACGAGGTCCACAACTATCTGTTGGAGATGGGCTTTTCTCACGTCGACCACGACGAAGTGCGCTTCACGGAGCGTGACTTGGACATTTTGGTGCGCTGGACCGAAGCCGCGGAAGCAGCTGGTCTGGCTCCGAACACAACCGCGTCGCTGGCTCGCGCCCAATCGCACCTCAGTGACAGGCTCGCCTTGTGGGAGATTGAAGCATTGGTCGAGGGCGTGGAGCGACGCACCGGTCTGGATGACACTTCGGCGCGGGTTGTGGCGATCAATGAGATGCGCCAGATGGTTGACGCCCTCGAAGAGCAGATGGTTTACGCGTGGCGCCGCCAAATGTATGCGCTGATTGAACGCATGACCCGTGAGATCGCGGGACGTAGCAGCGACCATTCCAGTCGCCGATTCCCGCTGAGCCGCGCCTTCGGATTCGTTGATATGTCGTCGTACACTCACACGGCTTCCATCATGGGTGCGGACTTAGTCGGGCTGGTCGAACGTTTCGAGTACCTGTGTCGAACCGTGGTTACCACTGCTGGGGGACGAGTCGTCAAGATGATTGGCGATTCTGTCTTCTTCATTGCCGATGATCTTGAGGTGGGGTTGCAGGTGGTGACTGACCTTATCGACAACCTGCGGACTGCAGAGGGGATCCTGCCTGTTCGCGCCTCATTCATTCAAGGTGACGTCTTCTCGCGCAGTGGCGACGTCTTTGGCCCGGCTGTGAACCTTGCTGCTCGCCTAGTTGACATCGCGCCACGTTGGTCGATCCTGACGGACGCGCGAACCGCGGCGGCTATCGACTCATCTTCGGTGCGATCCGAGTACGAAATCCAGGAGTTCCCTTCCACGGAGCTGCGCGGACTCGGCCGAGTTTCCCCCTACAGGCTTCGCAAGCGCGGCCAATGAAGGCGGTTCTACAGCGGGCATTGACGGCTTCTGTCGAAGTTGAGGGCGAGATTGTGGGTGCGATCGAGAGACCCGGCCTGGTCGCCCTCGTCGGCGTCTTCAGAGACGACAATGAAGGGGACGCGCGAAAGCTAGCGCGAAGAATCGCCACCATGCGCATCCTGGAGGACGAAGAATCGCTTGAGAGTCTCGGCGCGCCAGCCCTGGTGATTTCGCAGTTCACGCTTGCCGGCAGGACCCGCAAAGGAACGCGCCCGTCGTGGTCAGATGCGGCCCCTGGTGAGGTTGCGGAGCCCCTTGTTAACCTGGTCGTTGCAGAACTTCAGGCCCTGGGCATCGAGACGGCAACCGGACGCTTCGGCGCCATGATGAACGTGTCCTTGGTGAACAACGGGCCCTTCACCGTGATCATTGATACCAGGCAAACGCGCGCATCCCAGCGTTCCTGAAGCGGAACTAGACCAACGCCTTCAGCGAACATTGCCCCAGTACCCACCTGGGCGCCCTACGCTGAACACAGATCGCACACGTCCGAGCGTGCGCGCCGCACTACCGGCCACACCATCCCAGGGGGGTTGCCATGTTTGAACGGTTTACTGACCGAGCTCGTCGCGTCATCGTCCTCGCGCAGGAAGAAGCACGCAGGCTGGAGCACAACTACATCGGAACCGAGCATCTCCTGCTTGGCCTGATTCACGAGGGCGACGGCGTTGCCGCAAAAGCCATGGAGATGACGGGCATCAAGCTCGAGGACGCCCGGCTCGCAGTCACCGAGCTGATCGGTGAGGGTGAGAAGCCGGTGGAAGGCCACATTCCCTTCACTCCGCGAGCCAAGCGTGTCTTCGAGCTGTCGTTCCGTGAGGCCCTGCAGCTGGGGCACAACTACATTGGCACGGAACACTTGCTGCTGGGCCTCCTCAAAGAAGGCGATGGTGTCGCAGCGCAGGTCCTCCACAAGCTGGATGCTGACCCCGCCAAGATCCGCAAGGCTGTCATGCAGTTGCTGCAGGGATACCAGAGTCAGGGTGACGGTCGGGAGGCTGTGGGCACCAGTGGCGCGCCGGTCCGTGACAAGGAACGCGGGAACTCCGCCCTCTTGGAGCAGTTCGGTCGCAACCTGACCCAGGCTGCCCGCGAAGGCAAGCTTGATCCTGTTATCGGGCGCTCAAATGAGATGGAACGCGTCATGCAGGTCCTCTCACGGCGCACCAAGAACAACCCGGTTCTGATTGGTGAGCCCGGCGTCGGTAAGACCGCCGTCGTTGAGGGGCTGGCACAGGCCATTGTTCACGGCGACGTTCCGGAAACCATCAAGGACAAGCAGATTTACAGCCTCGACATGGGTTCGCTCGTCGCTGGCTCTCGCTACCGTGGTGACTTCGAAGAACGCCTCAAGAAGGTCCTCAAAGAGATCCGCACACGCGGGGACATCATTGTCTTCATCGATGAGATCCACACGCTGGTTGGTGCCGGTGCTGCCGAGGGATCAATTGATGCGGCGCAGATGCTCAAGCCCATGCTTGCGCGCGGCGAACTGCAAACCATCGGTGCCACCACGCTGGATGAGTACCGCAAACACATTGAGAAGGACGCCGCCCTCGAACGTCGTTTCCAACCCGTCAAGGTGGATGAGCCGACGATGGAGGAAACTGTTGGAATCCTCAAGGGTTTGCGTGACCGCTACGAAGCACACCACAAAGTGGTTATCACGGATGAGGCGATTGAGGCGTCTGCGGCGCTTGCGGATCGTTACATTTCGGATCGTTTCTTGCCGGACAAGGCCATTGACCTGATGGACGAGGCTGGGGCACGGCTGCGTATTCGCCGCATGACGGCGCCTCCGGAGATCCGCGAACTGGATGACAAGATCGCCCAGGTTCGCACCGCTAAAGAAGCCGCGATTGACAATCAGGACTTCGAGCGTGCCGCCTCCTTGCGTGATGAGGAGCAGAAGGTTTCTGCTACTCGCCAGGAAATGGAATCACAGTGGCGCGGTGCGGGGGAGACTGAGATTCTTGAGGTCACCGAGGACGACATTGCGCAGGTTCTTGCCATGTCGACTGGTATCCCAGTCGTGAAGTTGACGCAGACTGAGACGACCAAGTTGATCAACATGGAAGACGAACTGCACCGTCGCGTTGTCGGTCAGTCAGAGGCCGTCAAGGCTCTGGCGCAGTCGATTCGACGCAGTCGCGCAGGGCTCAAAGACCCGAAGCGTCCCGGTGGTTCGTTCATCTTTGCCGGGCCCACGGGTGTTGGTAAAACTGAGCTCGCCAAGACACTGGCTGAGTTCCTCTTCGGAGATGAGGACGCCCTCATCCAGCTGGATATGTCGGAGTTCTCTGAGAAGCACACTGCTTCGCGACTGTTCGGTGCACCTCCCGGATACGTTGGTTACGACGAGGGCGGACAGTTGACGGAGAAGGTTCGTCGTCGCCCGTTCTCAGTTGTCCTGTTTGACGAGGTTGAGAAGGCACACCCCGATATCTTCAACTCACTGTTGCAGATCCTTGAGGAAGGCCACCTGACTGATTCCCAGGGTCGCAAGGTTGACTTCAAGAACACGGTCATCTTGATGACCACCAACCTAGGGGCCCGTGACATCAACAAGGGTGTCATGACTGGCTTCCAGTCGTCAGACTCGCTGACCCACGATTATGACAGGATGAAGTCCAAGGTCAATGAGGAATTACGTCAGCACTTCCGCCCCGAATTCCTCAACCGCGTTGATGAGATCGTGGTGTTCCCGCCACTGACCCGCGATGACATCAAGACGATCGTGGATTTGATGATTGGGCGCTTGCGTCTGCGGATGCAGGAGCAGGACATGGGCTTGCAGATCACTGATGAGGCCCGTGAACTACTGGCCGAACGTGGCTACGATCCCGTCCTCGGCGCACGTCCATTGCGTCGCGTTATCCAGCGGGATATCGAGGACGCCGTGTCGGAGCGCATCCTGTTTGGGACAATCAAGCCAGGTGACGTTGTCACGGTTGGTGTGCGCGAGGTCGATGGTAAGAAGGAGTTCTCATTCAACGGTGAGGTCAACCCGGTCTTCCCCAAAGAAGAACTGCTCATCGAAGGTTAGGGTTTCGACTGCGAACACCTTTGGTACTACGCGGGCCTTTATGCGCGGGGCGAAAGTCCCTCACATAGAGGCCCGCGCCACAATACAGCCCGATGTTTCACTCCGTTTGGTTGCTAAACTTGGGCTCGTGCGTCGCGATGGCGCTGACGATCCGGCGTCCATGTAGACGCTGACGAACTAGCACGGAGGCTTGATCGATAAATGGTCAAATATGTTTACGATTTCTCCCAGGGTGACAAGGATCAGAAGGATCTCCTGGGCGGAAAGGGCGCTAACCTCGCCGAAATGACTCGCCTGGGACTTCCGGTTCCCCCCGGATTCACAATTACTACCGAAGCTTGCCGCGTTTACCTTGAGTCCGGATACGTTCCGGAAGAGCTCTCAACCGAGGTAACGAAGGAACTTCGCAAGGTTGAAGAGACTATGGGTCGGGAGCTTGGCGACTCCACTCACCCACTACTTGTTTCGGTTCGTTCCGGCGCAAAGTTCTCCATGCCCGGCATGATGGAAACCGTCCTCAACATCGGCCTCAACGATGAGTCGGTAGAGGGACTGGCGAAGGACGCCGATGAGCGTTTTGCGTGGGATTCCTACCGTCGCCTCATCCAGATGTTCGGTAAGACCGTCCTCGACATTGATGGTGACCTCTTCGGTGACGCCCTCGAGCAACTCAAGGAAGACCGCGGTGTTACAGCGGATACGGAACTGGGTGCGCAGGATTGGAAGACCCTGGTCGCAACGTACAAGGAAATCGTCGAGCGGGAGACGGGTAAGCAGTTCCCACAGGATCCGCGCGATCAGATGGACATGGCAATCGAAGCTGTGTTCCGTTCTTGGAATACCGAGCGCGCCAAGATCTACCGTCGTCGTGAGCGTATTCCTGAGGATCTGGGTACCGCCGTCAACGTTCAGACCATGGTGTTTGGCAACCTTGGCGATACCTCAGGCACGGGTGTCTGCTTCACGCGCGACCCCTCCACCGGGCACTCCGGTGTGTACGGCGACTACCTGATGAATGCCCAGGGCGAGGACGTTGTTGCGGGTATTCGCAACACCGAGCCGCTGGCTGAGCTGGAGACCCAGGATCCCGCTGCTTACAAGGAACTACGCGCGACCATGCGCAAGCTTGAGACGCATTACCAGGACCTGTGCGACATTGAGTTCACGATCCAACAGGGCAAGCTGTGGATGTTGCAAACTCGCGTCGGTAAGCGTACGGCCGCCGCTGCGTTCCGCGTTGCGACCCAGTTGGTTGATGAGAAGCTGATTACCCGTGATGAGGCGCTGGAGCGCGTTACCGGTGAGCAGTTGACGAACCTGATGTTCCCGCAGATTTCGGCTAAGGCTGAGAAGGTGCGGATTGCCAAGGGTATGGCTGCGTCACCAGGGGCTGCTGGTGGTCGTATTGCCTTCAACAACGCCCAGGCAGAGGCTTTTGCAGCCGAGGGCGTGAAGTGTGTTCTGGTGCGTCGTGAAACCAACCCGGAAGACCTTCCGGGCATGGTTGCGGCCGAGGGCGTGCTGACGGCGCGTGGTGGCAAGACCTCGCACGCTGCTGTTGTTGCGCGTGGCATGGGCACAACCTGTGTTGTGGGTGCTGACGAACTGCTCATCAATGACGCAGAAGGAACCCTGAAGGTTGGCGACTACGTCCTCACCACGGATGACATCATCACCATTGATGGTTCGACTGGCGAGGTCTTCCTCGGAGCTGTTGAAGTCGAGGATTCGGCTGTTACCACATACCTGCATGACGGTCTTGAGGCTGGCTTGGAGGCCGCTGGTGACGATGAGGGAACCCGTGAACTGATTGAGTCGGTTGACCGCATCCTCACTCACGCGGATTCCGTGCGTCGCCTGCAGGTTCGCGCCAATGCTGACAACCCGTTGGATGCCACCAATGCGATTGACTTTGGTGCTCAGGGGATTGGCCTGTGCCGTACCGAACACATGTTCCTCGGTGACCGTCGTCCGCTTGTCGAGCGCGTCATTCTTTCTGAGGCCGACTCAGTCGACCAGCAGGAAGCATTCGATGCCCTTGAGGTGTTGCAGAAGGGCGACTTCCTCGAGATGCTCCGCACCCTTGACGGCAAGCCGATGACGATCCGTCTGATCGACCCGCCATTGCACGAGTTCCTTCCAGATCTCACCACACTTGAAGTGAAGTCGGCAGTTGCTAAGGCACTGGGTGAAGAAGTCTCCGCTGAGGATGAGCGCCTGCTCACTGAGGTTCGTCGTCTCCATGAAGCCAACCCGATGCTGGGCTTGCGCGGCGTTCGCCTTGGTCTGTACCTGCCGGGCCTGTTCAAGCTGCAGGCCCGCGCGATTGCTGAGGCAACCGCGGAGCTGAAGGCAGAGGGGTTGGATCCCCGTCCGGAGATTATGGTGCCTCTGGTTGCATCGATCCGCGAGCAGCAGTTGGTGCGCTCCTTCCTTGAGCCTGAGATTGACGCGGTTGAGAAGGCTGCGGGCGTCGAGCTAAGCATCCCGGTTGGCTGCATGGTTGAGTTGCCTCGCGCCGCAGTTACGGCCCAGGACCTGGCCCGCGAAGCGGACTTCTTCTCGTTTGGGACAAACGACTTGACGCAGACGGTGTGGGGCTTCTCCCGCGATGACGTCGAGGGCGCGTTCTTCGATGAGTACATCGAAGCTGGCGTGTTCGGTGTCTCTCCGTTTGAAACCATAGACATCAATGGCGTTGGTCGGGTTGTTGAGATCGGTGTGGCACGCGGCCGCAGCACGAAGCCCGACCTCAAGTTGGGTGTCTGTGGTGAACACGGTGGCGATCCGGCATCGATTCACTTCTTCAACAAGGTCGGCCTTGACTACGTGTCGTGCTCGCCGTTCCGCGTGCCGGTGGCTCGTCTTGAGGCGGGTCGCGCTGCAGTAATGCAGGGCTAGTTCTCACAGGCAGGTTTAGTCGCTAGAAATGGGTCGGGCATTCGGGTGAAAACTGGGGTGCCCGACCCTTTCTATGCCTAAGCCGGCAACATTCCCGCGTCGACCGCCTGCTCGCAGCGTCGGCGGTTCCGGCCAGGCCGGCTGCGCGGTTTGACCCGCCCACCGGCGCCCCCCTCGCGAAATGTATATGACGGGACCAAATGTGCGTCTGGGGTAGGTACCCGACGCGATCATTTCGCCCCGCCATATACATTTCGGAGTCTGGCTGTGCGGGCAACCCCTGGACGGGCGGATGACCCCTGGCCGGGGCTGCGGTTGGCGCGGCGAAAGGTGAGTGCGGGGATGCTGGGTGGGAAGGTGGATGGGGTGCGGGTGCGGGACGAAGGTTAGGTCCCCGTGTAGGACCAGGGTCCCAGGCTGTGAGCAAACCATCCATTTACGCAACGTATCCCGCGCGAAAAGATGGCTTTTTGGGTTAGGTTAGCCTTACCATTTAACTTATGAAGCTTGCCAAGTGCCCCCTACATACCCGGGCGCAAATTGTTGACGTCAGTGTTGACGGGAGATTCGACCTTCGCCTGCAGGAGCTGGGCGTCCGAGTCGGCGCCAAGTTCTCCGTGGTGAACAAGGCCGCGTTCGGTGGGCGCGTCCTCAACATTGCCGGAACGCGTATCGCTGTGGACCACCGCAGCCTGCAGCAGATTTCAGTCGCTGCCATACAATGAGCTGCCCGCATTGCGGTCCGTCCTCTGCAACGGGGGGCACCGCCGTTCAAGAGTGCACTGCTAAAGGCGGAGCGCATGTTGAGCCCACGATCCTCTTGGTTGGCAACCCGAATGTCGGCAAATCAACGGTCTTCAACCTGATCACCGGCGCACGCCAGGCAGTGGTGAACGCGCCCGGTACGACCGTGGAGGTGGCAGTTGGCCGTTCTCAGCGCACTGGTGCCCGTGTGGTTGACATGCCCGGCACCTATTCTCTTGTTGCCCAGTCACCTGACGAGCAGGTTGTCGTGGACACCCTCGCCGCCGCGCAGGGGTCTTTCACGGACCCGTCCTCGGGTCGAGATGTCGACCTAGTCGTTTGCGTTCTCGATGCAACAGCCCTGACGCGATCTCTCTATCTGCTCGCCCAAGTGGCGCGGATGGGTCGGCCGATGGTCGCCCTCGTCACCCTTGATGACATTGCTGAGTCCGAGGGCGAGAGGACAGACACGGACGCCCTCGCCAATGTCTTGGGTATCCCAGTTCTGGCCATCGATCCGCGCGACCACAAGGCAAAGGTTACTGCGGAGGACTTCCTGGCACGCGGATTGGCTCTGCGCCCCTATCTCAGAGGAATCGAACCCAATCCCCACGAACCCGGAGAAAATGTCGAGGAGCTCTTCGATTGGGTGGAAAAGACTGAAGCCAAGTTGGGTCGCGCTGAGACGGACTCGGCGAAGATGTCACGCTCGGACCGCATCGACCGCGTCCTACTGAACCCGTGGCTGGGGATCCCCGTCTTCATTGCCCTGATGTGGCTGCTTTTCAAGGTGGCGGGTGAATGGATCGGGCCGGTCATGGACCTGTTCGACGGTTTCTTCACCTCCGACGCTCCTGGCGCCATCTCTGTCGCGAACCTCGCCAACTCCCTACTGGCTCTTGCGGGTTGGCAGGACACGTGGGTGCAAGGTTTCTTAGTCGGAGGTGTACTGACTGGCCTCGGTGTCGTCGCCTCATTCGTGCCACTGATGTTCGTGATCTTCTTGATGATTTCCCTGTTGGAGGACTCGGGCTACATGGCTCGGGCTGCATTCCTTGGGGACAGGCTGATGCGCAAGATTGGTTTGGATGGCCGTGTCATCATGCCTCTGATCATGGGTTTTGGATGTAACCTCCCCTCTCTGGCGGCGGTGCGGACGCTTCCGAACAATCGTCAGCGTATCGTCACTGTGCTGATCACGCCCTACACCTCTTGCGCTGCGCGGCTGACCATTTACCTGATGATTGCGCGGATCTTTTTCCCAAACCACACGGGAACCGTGGTTTTCGGGCTTTACATGCTCTCGATCATCATGGTGGTCCTGGGCGCGCTGGTCTTGCGACCGTTCTTCACGAAGAACGAAACACAAGCGCCCCTGATGCTGGTGCTTCCTCCGTACGGAGTTCCCAGGATCCTCTCCACAATTTACAAGACCTGGCTGCGGTCCTGGTCTTTCGTGAAGGGTGCCGGCAAGATCATTGTTGCAATGACGCTGGTGGTGTGGGTGCTGGCATCGATTCCAACGACCTCGGGCTACGGGTTTGCCGACCCTGAGCTTCCCATGGAGGACTCTGCATACGGCGCGACAGCGCAAATGCTGGTGCCTGTCTTCCAGCCGGCGGGTTTCGGAGAGTGGCACATGACCGGTGCGTTAATGACCGGCTTTGTTGCGAAGGAAACCGTCATTTCCTCCATCGTGGTCTCCTACAATCTGGACGAGGCCGCCGCTGGAGACGCCGAGGACGGAGGGGCCGACCTGGGTAGTTTGCCCGCCCTCGTGCAGGATTCCTTCCGCGAAGCTGCGGGGGACGCGGCGCCACTTGGAGCATTGGCATTCCTGATTTTCGTCCTCACGTACACTCCGTGTCTGGCGACAGTCGCAGAGCAGGTTCGCCAAATTGGAGGGCGCCTCACCACGGCTGCAGTTGCCGTTCAGTTGGTTGTGGCATGGCTTCTTGCGGTTGGCTTCTTCCAAATCGGAAGCCTCTTCCTGTGAGGTCCGCCCCGTGAGGCCAGCAGAGGTGGGCGGCGAAAGGCTCGGTGTTGCGAGTCGTGTCCAGGCACATTTGCGCCGCGGGAGCACTGTGGCAGCGATTGCATCCGCTGAGAACCTCAGCCCCGTCCTCGTCGAAATAATCGTGGATGACCTGAGCAGGCGAGGCAGACTGATGCCCGCTGAGTCCCTGTGTGCATCAGGTCTGGGTGCGTGCGGTGGGGGCAAATCGCCCGAGATTGCACTTCACTGTGCGGGTTGCCCCCTTGTTCCCCTACGTCCGCGGTCAGCGTGACACAATAGGGCGACAACCAAATTGCTTTAGGGGTTTACCATGGCGCTTTTTGAGCTAGAGAACGGTCGGCTAGTCCCCGCACAATTCGGGCGTGAAGTTCCCGATGGGTTCACTGCGGACGTTCTCCAGGCGGTTCGGTCGCAGGTCTTAGAGATTGTTTCTAGGCCACTGTTCCCCATTGCTTGGGAGGGCGGTACAGGCTCGAATGATGATGCTCCACGCTTGACCGCGCTGGATGCGGCCGGGCAGGTTGTCGCAGTGGAAGTGGTTGAGCTCTTGGACGCGGACGGGCTCATCAATGCTCTGTCCCGGCTGGCTGATTCTGCAGCAATGTCATGGACTGACTTGGCGCACCACTATCCCAGAGGCATCGAAGGTTTCAAGGAGGGGTGGGCTCGATTCCGGGAGTCGATGCCGACTTCACCGCCCAATGGTCCCCGGATGATCCTTGTAGCAGCCAAGATCGCACCGGACGTGCGTCCCGCCTTGGACGTACTGTCGTCCTCCGGGGTTGAGGTCCATGAAATGTCACTCCGTGAGACAACTAATGGGCGGGCCTTCCTTGAGGTTGACCCGGTGGGTCAGCGCCTTTACAACCACCGTTTCACCCCGGTTGTGGAGAGCGCTAATCCTGTCCCCGCCCTGGCGGCAACTTCGCGAAAAACCCGACGTACGGATGTGTCCGAGGGCGATTCCACTCCTGACGTGCTGGAACGCCGTCGTCGGCATCCCTCGGTGCGCCAGGGCTCGAGCTCAGCCAGGCCCCAGACACAGGGTGAGACTGCTGCGCCCCGCCGCAGCACCCAATCGCCTTCTGTCCCGGTTGTGCAGGAGCGACCTTCCACTAAGGGAGCTTCGGCGGCGGGATTCCCATCGCGGGCTAGCAGATGGTCGCGCCGCGAGAAGCGTGAAGAAGTTGTCTTTGAAACTGTGAGTCCGATGCCGACGCGTAGGTCGCGTCGTGAGCATGTTCGGCATAACGCCGGGGTTGTAGCCGTTGGCCGCGATGCCGCTGGTTTGCGTGCGCTTGCGCGCATGCTCGGTTCGGATGTGACCCTTTCGCTGCAGCCCGCGGCGCGGACGCCTACTGGAGCTCTGCTCTCTCTGGAAGGGCAGATCGTAGTTCCCGCAGGCGCATTCAGTGATCCCTCATTGGCGTTGCGCGCTTGTGGTTTCTATGGCGAGGACGGGTGGACTGCCTGGCACCTGGGCGATGACAGGGGGCCGTCGCTGGGGGAATCGATCGATGAGGTTAATCAGTCTCAGTAGAGCTTTCTGAGACGTAGGTGAGCCACCGCTTGATGGTGGCGTAAATGTCGGCTCGAACTGGGGGGTCGGACAGGAGCAGGTCGTGTTTCCCTGGGAATCTGGCAATGGTTACCGAGTCGGACAGGTCCGCTGCACGTTCGGTGATCAGGTCGGCATCCAAGACGACGTCGCTGTTGAACATTGCTTCTGACCAGTCTTCCTCGGTTGTCGAGCGGGTGGAGGCCATGGCAAGTACCGGGCAGTCGAGGTGAACTTGCTCCTCGACTAGTTCGTGACCATCGAGGATGGTTGCGAGCCAAGCTGCCGGAGCCGGATAGGAAAGCGGCACTTTCCATTCCGGACGCACGTTCCAGCCGACCTTCGCTGGGTCGCTGGTCAGCTCTTGGAAGTACGCAGGTACTTGGAGGCCGCTGGCATCCCACCCCTCCGAAAGTGAGCGGAAGTACGTGTCACTCTTGGATTTGCCGATTATTGCTGCACGAGGGCGGACTGCCGCCAACCTCTTGGCAACCTGGTGGATGGCACCCCGCATGTTGGTGTGTATCTGAAGTTCGAGCCACGCTGAGTTGAGGATTAGTCCGGCCAGGACCCCCGGGTTGCGCCATGCCCATAGGGTGGCAATCAGGCCTCCGGTCGAGTGAGCGAAGATGTAGAGAGGGAGGTCGGGGTGGTCATCCCGAATCAGAGCAATTGCAGCTTCGATATCGCGGTCGTAGTCGCCCAGGTCAGCTGAGTAGCCAATTGTTTGCCAAGGGCGCAGTGAACGTCCGAACTTCCGGAGGTCAACGGCGTAGAAGACGCCCCCCATTTCGCTGAGCGTGCGTGCGGCTTCAGTATGGAAAAAGTAGTCGTTCCTGCCGTGGATGTAGAGGACGGCAAAACTGGGAGGATCGGTGCGCGGACTGCGCCCCAGACTCTTTGCCCAACGCAGAAGACTGTTCCTCCCGCCTCGGTGGTCTTGAGGTTGGGGGGTGCGCCTCCGAACCAGTGTGGCGACCACTTGCCCCTCGTCGTCCTCACCCAAAGGTAGGGTGCGCGCTTCAAAGTCTTCTCCCAGAATGTCGGCGACCCAGACTCCTGGTCCGGGTGGCCCGCTCTTTCCCCAGGGGGCGAGAACGTTGGCGCTTCCGCCCTCGTCCACATCGGGGAGGCGTGCCTCTGCGGCCTCAAATGTCGCCTCGTCTAAGAGGTCGACATCCTCAATGGAACCCTGCTCGGCTATGTGTAGAGCAGAGAGGTTTGAGTCAGAACCAGGTTTCGCGTTTCGGCTGGATCTGGTTCCTGCGTGTGGGTGGTTCGGCCTGTTGTGCATCTCACCAGCCTAGATTAGCCTCCGCTTGGCCTCTAGAGATTAGAGCAACAGATTCAAACCCTGGTACACCTGATGCAATTGTTGCTAGTGTTGCGGATGTTGAGGTTGTGACAGTTCGGTAATGACGCAAAGTTATAGTTCAAGGGTGGTCACGTTGACACAGTCAACTACGGCAAAGAAGCGTGGAAGTACAACTAAGAGGACCGCAGGACTTCTGGCGACAATGGCGCTGGGGTTCGGAGCGATACTCGGTGGACAGGCGGCTTTGGCTGCTCCCTCTCAGGAGGATGTCAACAACGCGCGCCAAGAGGTCGCCTACGCGGAAATGTCAGTAGCCCAACTGGAGATTCAGCTTTCTGCAGCATCCCAAGCCGCCGCCGACGCCAACGTTGCCGCAGCCACCGCAGGTGAAGCTGCAAACCAGGCTCAGGTTCGTTTGGATGAGGCCAAAGAGGCGGCAAAGACTGCCACGGCAGAAGCATCCAAGGCCCTCGAAGCTTATGAAGTGGGTTTGAAAGACTTCGCAAGCGTTGCGCAAGTCGCGTATAGGGGAGGCACTGGTTCCCTGGATGCGCTTGCTCCCTATCTGGAAGCGGACGGCCTCGCCAACCTAGAGCAACGTCGCAACACGGTTTCTTCTTTCGGGCTGGCAGCAGATAACCAGATGCAACAGGTTGCCGCACTGCGTCAGGTTGCAGATCTCATGGAGACAGCGGCGCAGAAGGCCAAAGCAGCGCAGGAAGAAGCCTACGTAGAAGTAGCGGAGAAGGCTGAAGAGGCCGCCGCCGCCGCAGAATCGGCAAGCCAGATTGTGGCAGAAGCGGAACGCACTCGTACCGCCATGCTCGAGGAGCTGGCTGTGAAGCGGCAGACTTCCGTCGAACTTGAACGTGAGCGCATTGCTGCGGCAGAGGCGCAGCGTGAGCAAGAGGCTCTTGACCGCTTGTTGGCCCAGAACACAGCGCCGACTCCAACTCCAGCTCCTTCGAACCCAACACCCGCGCCGACTCCAGCGCCAACTCCGACACCGACACCGACACCAACACCGACTCCAGCGCCAACACCTACACCGACCCCACCGCCTTCAAGTGGCACATCGTCGAGTGCTCTGAGCTACGCGCGTTCACAGGTCGGTAAACCCTATGTTTGGGGTGCAGCAGGACCCAACGCTTACGACTGCTCGGGGTTAGTCAAGTGGTCTTTCGCCCAGGTCGGGAAATCTGTGCCGCGAGTCTCATCCGCGCAGTACTTCGGTGGAACTCAAGTGCCATTCTCGCAAGCGCAGGCCGGCGACCTGATCTTTTGGTCTTCCAACGGCAGCTCGAGTGGCATCTATCATGTTGCCTTCTACATTGGCGGTGGACAGATCCTTCACGCTCCCGTTCCGGGGAGTGTGGTGCGAACCGATTCTCTCTTCAGTGTCGGTAGCATCATGCCTTACGCGGTGCGCGTCTGATCAGTGAGAGCCCTTCGCTTCAGCTCTCTTGAGTCGTTCAAATGAACGCTTGATTTCGATCTCAGCGTCGGCGCGTCCAACCCAGTGTGCGCCCTCAACTGATTTTCCGGGCTCAAGGTCTTTGTAAACCTCAAAGAAGTGTTGAATCTCGAGGCGGTGGAACTCCGACACGTCCTCGATCTCAGTGCGCCACGCTGCACGGTGATCTCCGGCCGGCACGCAGAGCACCTTGTCGTCGCCGCCCATTTCATCCTTCATGCGGAACATGCCAAGAGCACGACACCGAATTACACACCCGGGGAATGTTGGCTCCTCAAGCAGCACCAAGGCATCCAAAGGATCTCCGTCTTCGCCCAGCGTGTCATCAATAAACCCGTAGTCATCGGGGTAGCGCGTGGAGGTAAACAAGAGGCGGTCAAGGCGGATTCGGCCCGTTTCATGATCAATCTCGTACTTGTTGCGGTTCCCCTTGGGGATCTCGACCGTTACATCGAACTCCATTGTTGACCTTTCATAGCGTGTGTTCCGACGCTGCTACCCCTCCGTGGTGAACTAGGGTGAAACGGTCACCCGGTCAGTCGTCAGTGGGAGGTGAAATGCGTCGCCGTGCATTCCCCGTAATTGTAGGCGCAACCGTGACCATTTTGGTCATCCTGTTGGTTTTCATTGTTTTTGGCCTTGCGCGTTGGGCTCCAATCCTCTCAACTCCAGGCTTCGGGTCTCCTCTGCCTCCACCTGCTATTCCCACCGCGGTGGTCGAGGGCGACGCTGTCCAAAGCGGGGAATCTGCGGCCAAATCGCTTGACCTGGCGGCGATTGAGGCGGCCTGGGCGAGTTTTTCAGAAGTGGCGCAAACGGGTAAGTGGACACCGTGGGTCCGCGTGGTGGATGCCGACACGGGCGCTGTCGTTTTCGCTGCCAATGACTCTACTGCTCACACACCCGCATCCACGATGAAAGTGTTGACCTCATACTTCGCGCTCTCCGTCCTCCGCCCTGACACGGTCCTCACGACAGGAGTATCCCGGACTGGCGGTGCCCTTTACCTCTGGGGCGAGGGTGACCTCTTGCTCTCAGCCGGGACAGGCAATCCCGACGCTGTTGTCGGGCATGCCGGCCTAGCCGACCTCGCACAAGATACTGCTGACGCCCTGAGCGCTGACGGTGTGACCACGGTGACCCTTACCTACCAAAACCAACTGTTTGACGGCCCCCTGCGACCACCCGGATGGGAGGAACAGGAAGTCACCGACTTTGGCGGAGATGTGGGAGCCTTTGCCATTGACACGGGGCGCACCTCCCCCGGTGCTTGGCAGTTCGTCGAGGACTCCGCTGCGCAGGTAGCTGACGCATTCGCAGAATCCCTGAGGAGTCGTGGAATCACGGTACAAACCATCACCCCCGGTCAGCCGCCTGCAGACGCGTCCGAGGTCGCTACCGTTCACTCTGCAACCGTCCTCGACCAGATTGATTTCATGGCGACAACATCAGACAACACGCTTGCAGAGCAGTACTGTCACCTGGCTGCGAGCTCCTACTTGGGGGCGTCCGCAACACTAGCGGAGTCAACGCGAGCACTGTCGAGCTACTTGGATGACCAGCGAATCTCAACGGATGGCTTCACGCCATATGACTGCTCCGGATTGGATTCGAGGACGAAGGTAGCCCCTCAAACTCTCACGGACACGATTCTCTCGTCAGCGTCACCAACTGTCGCCTCCGGATCGTTGACGCGATTTTTCCCCGTCGGGGGATTCACGGGTACTCTCACGGATCGCTTCGACACGGGCAGCGCCTCAGGGAATGTCGCTGCGAAGACCGGCTCTTTGGGTGCGGTGGCAACTCTGGCAGGGGTGGTCACGAACCAATCAGGACAGACGCTCATTTTTGCAGTGGGCGCAGATGATGTTCCGGATGATGGTGCTGGATGGTATCGACCCACATTGGACGCCTTCGTTACGGCACTGGCTGATAGTTAGAGCAATGGACTTCCCACCCATCACCCCCAGTTTCATGTCGCCGTCAATGGTTGTGGGAGCCACCCCTCCATTGGAAGCCCGCCCAGTATCGCTAGCTGTCCGCAACTACCTACAACGATATTTTGATCGGTCCCACCAAGTCTCCGGTGGGTCGGGAATCGTCCTGGCAGTTTCTGGAGGGGCGGACTCCCTTTCCCTGGCAGTTGCCGCCGCAGATGTGGCGGAACGGATGCAGATTCCCTACACCGCCGCGATTGTGAACCACGGGTTACGCAAGGAATCGGAGGCGGAGGCCCTCGAAGTAGAAGGGCAGCTGTACGCACTGGGGTGTCCCGAGGTCGCGGTGCTGCAGGCGGACACAACCGGGGTCGACCTCGAACACCCCTTGGAGGGTTGGGGGAGGGAAGTTCGCCACCAACTTCTCAACAAGTACGCGCTTGAGTGGGCCACGAAAAGAGGCGCGGGCCGACCCCTCGGATCTGTAGACATTCTCTACGGTCACACCCAGGATGATCAGGCAGAGACCGTCCTCATGCGGCTTGGCCGGGGAGCCAGTCCACGGTCGCTTGCGGCGATGAGGGAGAGGGTTGTGGTGGCGACCTCGGGCATTGACGACGAGGGCGGGAACGATGACGAAAGACCGACGACCACCCTGCACAGGGGTAGGCCACTGCTGTCTGTTCGTCGCACCGATACAGTGGCGTTCTGCCGGGCCCTTGGATTGACGTGGGTCAATGATCCGAGTAACTCTGCAGAAGGGGCTTGGACCAGTGCTTCGGGAGCCGCACTCCCCAGGACGGCCTTGCGGCACGACGTTTTGCCACGCCTAGGCGACGCCCTCGGGCAGGATCCCATTCCGGCGTTGGCGCGGGTTGCGCAACTGTTGGCCGAGGATGAAGACGCGCTCAGCATGCTTGCAGACGATGCGCTAGACCGCGTTTGGGAAAAGGGAGCGGAGGACAACAGTATCGACGTTGAGGCGGTCGCGGATCTTCCTCTGGCCCTTCGAAAAAGGGTCTACCTGTTGGTATGGGGGGCGGTGGCATCTTCTCTTGAGGAACCATTGCACAGCGCGCAGTTGCGTTCTCTCGATCAGTTGGTAATCAATAGCAGCAGCGGTCCACGATCACCGATCGGCAAGATCGTGTCGTTGCCTGGGGGTTGGACGGCGAAACGGAGCAGGAAGAGCCTAATATTCCGCAAACCCAAGACGCTTGGAGTTCTTACCCCTGCAGACTCCTGAAATGCACACGGGAGACTGTTCGTTCGCTGCACAGGTGCGTTCTCTCGATCAGCTGGTAATGAACAGCAGCAACGGGCAGCGGTCACCGAGAACGGAGATGTCGGTGGCAGGCACTAGAGTGGAGAGATCTAAAACTAGGCTGCCGTCTTGCCGCAGAACCAGCGAAGGGAGTATGAGTGGACGCGAACGACATGGGGAACGCCCTCGAAAAGGTCTTGATATCTGAGGAAGAACTGGACCAGAGACTTTCGGAGCTGGCTGCCCAAATCGACCGGGACTATCCGGAAGGTGACCTGCTGTTGGTTGGCGTGCTGAAGGGTGCGGCTCCAGCAATGGTCGATCTGTCCAGAAAGATCCATCGACCAGTAGAGATGGACTGGATGGCCGTGTCATCCTACGGGGCAGGGACCAAGAGCTCCGGTGTGGTTCGTATCCTCAAAGACCTCGATGCTGACGTTCATGGACGAAATGTCCTCATCGTTGAGGACATTATCGACTCCGGACTTACTCTGCATTGGCTTAGGGAGAACCTCTTGAACCGCGGGGCAAAGTCAGTTTCTATCCTCGCGGTCTTGCGTAAACCGGACGCGGCAAAGGTTGCCGTCGATGCGAACTACGTCGGATTTGATATCCCCAACGAGTTCGTGATCGGTTATGGGCTCGATTTTGCTGAAGATTACCGCCACCTGCCCTTCGTCGGCACATTGGCGCGCCACGTATACGAAGTTGAAGGCGAATAGTAAATGGCCTCGTCTGCTCCCAAAGATAAGGAAAAGGGAAAGAAGCCCGCATCAAAGGTGTGGCCCTACATTGTGGTGCCGCTACTTGCCCTGATGATGATCAGCTGGATGGTTTGGCGTCTGCTTCAACCGGGAATGGTGAACACATCTGAGGGAATGGAAATTCTTCGGACCGAAGGGGTCGAATCAGCGGTGCTGAACGATGGCACCCAGCAGGTCACGATGCAGCTGGCGCAGCCCTACACTCACGAGTCGACCTCAGTTGAGGATCCAGCCAAGGAACTGGGCACCAGCATCACCTTTACATATGCCCGTGCCCAAACTGATGAAATCCTCACGTTGATTGAGGATGCAGATCCCAAACTGGGATACAACGCGATGTACCCGCAGAGTTCCGTGCTGGGATCCATGCTGCAACTGATGCTTCCCATGATCCTGATTCTGGGTGCTTTTTGGTTCCTCATGTCACGCTCAACACGGGGCGGAATGATGGGCTCTTTCTCCTCGTCTAAGGCTAAGGAATTCAATGAAGAGAACCCTGAGATAACTTTTGCCGATGTTGCGGGTGAGGATGAAGCGGTAGAGGAACTAGAGGAAATCAAAGAGTTTCTGGTGGCTCCGTCGAAATTCACGTCAGTTGGCGCCAAGATTCCCCGGGGCGTGCTTCTTTATGGGCCCCCAGGAACAGGCAAGACGTTGCTGGCCAAGGCGGTTGCTGGGGAAGCAAAGGTGCCATTCTTCTCGATCTCTGGATCAGAGTTTATGGAGCTTTACGTCGGTGTCGGTGCTTCCCGCGTTCGTGACCTCTTCAACAAGGCGCGCAAGGCTGCACCTGCAATCATCTTCGTGGATGAGATTGACGCGATTGGCCGTCATCGTGGTTCCGGGATCGGTGGCGGCAACGATGAACGTGAGCAGACACTGAACCAGATGCTGGTCGAACTCGATGGCTTCGATGCGCGCACCAACGTCATCATGATTGCTGCGACAAACCGCCCCGACATCCTTGATCCAGCGCTGCTGCGCCCAGGGCGTTTCGACCGCCAAATCGCCGTGGAAGCCCCAGACCTGAAGGGGCGCCAGGCAATCCTTCATGTTCATGCGCAGGGAAAGCCTCTCACCAAGGACATCGACCTGTACCAGGTCGCGAAGCGCACTCCGGGCTTTACCGGAGCTGACCTCGCAAATGTCCTCAACGAAGCTGCTCTGCTAACTGCGCGCTCGAATGCGGACCTGATTGACATGCGCGCAATCGATGAGGCGATAGATCGAGTCATTGCTGGGCCTCAGAAGCGCACCCGCGTCATGAATGAGCATGACAAGTATGTGACTGCCTACCATGAGGCGGGACATGCGGTGTGCGCGGCTGCCTTGCAGTACACGGACCCAGTCACCAAGGTGACGATCCTGCCGCGTGGGCGCGCCCTCGGATACACGATGGTGATGCCGACAGAGGACCGCTATTCGAAGACCCGCAACCAGCTTCTTGACGACCTGGTTTACGCAATGGGTGGACGTGTGGCGGAAGAGGTCGTGTTCCGTGATCCGTCCACGGGAGCCGCAAACGACATTGAAAAGGCGACCAAGACGGCTCGAGCTATGGTTACGGACTACGGCATGACCACGTCGGTAGGCATTGTGAAGCTCGGACAACAGGATACAGATCCGTTTGTTGGTCGTGAGGTTGGCCAGGGCAGAGGTTTGGGGATCTCCGATCACCAGTCAACAATGATTGACGAACAGGTTCGCACGCTGATTGATGATGCGATCAGTGAGGCGTGGACAATCCTCACGCGCAACCGTCATGTGCTTGACACCCTGGCAGTCAAACTGCTTGATGTGGAAACTATTGATGAAAAGGGCTTGGCAGAGATCTTTGTCGGTATAGAGAAGCAGCCTAAACGTGAAGTGTGGAACTACGGATATCATGGCGCTGTGGAAGGTGCGGTTCTCGGCCACCCCGTAGGTCTCGCAAATGACGAGGTTGATCCACCAGCGCCAATAAATGAGCAACTGTGATGGAGCCTTCACAGGTGGGTGGTACTTCATCGCCATATGATCCGGCCCTCGTTCAGCACGCAACCAGGCAGCTCCTTGCCGCCATTGGTGAGGATCCTTCCCGCAATGGACTTCAAGAGACACCGCAGAGGGTGGCGCGCTCCTATGCCGAGATTTTCGGCGGATTGAATGAGGATCCCGCAGCGCACCTCCAAAAGACCTTCGAAGTTGATACCGATGGTTTGGTAGTTGTCAAAGACATTGAGTTTTACTCAATGTGCGAACACCACCTGTTGCCATTTTTTGGCACGGTCGGGGTTGCATACCTTCCAAGCGGTGGGCAGGTCACCGGACTCTCGAAACTTGCGCGTTGTGTCGATGGTTTCGCCAGGCGGCCCCAGGTGCAAGAGAGACTGACGATGCAGATCGCAGAGGCTGTCCAATCCGCACTTACGCCCTCAGGCGCTGCCGTCGTGGTCAAGGCGGAACACATGTGTATGACCATGCGCGGAGTGAGGAAGAGCGGTTCGCAGACGGTCACTGCGCACTTCACGGGTGTCTTGGATGAACCCGCGAACCGAAACGAGGTCTTGGCACTTCTTTAGAGCCCAGTATGCAGTGTTCGAGTTTCCCAGCGGATCGTGTTTGAAATGGAGTCAGAGGAAATCCCCACGATGAGCAAAGTCCCTGCACCACTACTCGGCGGAGTGCCGCTCGGTGGGGGGACGGTGTCCGTAATGGGAATCCTCAATGTCACACCCGATTCATTCTCAGATGGAGGACTGTGGTTTGAACACCGCGATGCGGTGAGTCAAGGGTTGCGGCTGGCAGACCAGGGTGCGCTGATAATCGATGTCGGCGGTGAATCGACGCGCCCCGGAGCTGCGCGCATCGACATTGAAGAAGAGTGGCTCAGGGTAGGTGGTGTCATCCACAAGCTTGCTGCCAGGGGTCTTCGGGTTTCCGTAGACACCGTAAATGCAGAGGTAGCTCGTCGCGCCACTGTGGAGGGAGCCTGCCTGATCAATGATGTGTCCGGCGGGATGTTTGATCCGGACATTGTTCCGGTGGCAGCAGAGGCGGACGTGCCAATGGTGGTTCAGCACTGGCGCGGCTTTCCCTCGGATCCGAACCTGGACACAGACTATACGGATGTCGTCGAGGACGTAATGGCCGAAACCTCGAACCAAATTGCCAGAGTCGTAGCTGCCGGGTTGTGCCTAACCCAAGTGATCGCTGACCCCGGGTTAGGATTTGCACAGACGATGGCGGATTCGTGGGCTATCGTGGACAGGTTGGAGTCGTTCACACAACTGGGCCTCCCCGTCCTCGTCGGCGCCTCTCGGAAGCGGTTCATATCAACCCGGTTCCCGGGCGATGTGGAACGGGGAACACTGGAGACCACAAGGCGTGCGGTGCAGGCAGGTGCGTGGGGGGTGCGCGTTCACGATGTGGAGGCGCATGTGCGGCTTATCGAAGAGTTGTCGTGAGTAGGAAAGGTCGGTGACACAAGCGGTGAAAGAGTGGGATGTCATCACACTGAGCGGACTTAGGGCAGTGGGGAACCACGGTGTCTACGACTTTGAGCGGGCCTCCACGCAAGATTTCATTGCTGACCTAACCCTCTATGTAGACACGCGAAGTGCTGCATCCAGTGATGACCTAGCGGATACGGTCGACTACTCCCAGGTTGCAGAAGATGCGGTTGCCGTCATGACCGGGCCCGCTGTCTTCCTCATCGAGACTTTGGCTTCGCGCCTTGCTGAACTTGCACTGACGTATCCCCGAGTTGTGAAGGCCCAGGTGACTGTACACAAGCCCATGGCGCCATTGCGGCACCAGTTCTCGGACGTGGCAGTCACGGTAGTTCGGGAACGACGCAAGGGAGGTCTCGAGTCGGCGGCTCGAGCCAAGCCACAGGGCGGCGAGCAACCCGTTGAGCGAGAAGTGGCGCAGCAACCCGTTGTGCGGGAGGCTGGGCCACAACCCGTCGAGGCCGTTCTAACGCGGATGACTAAGACACCGCCGAGACCCTCCGTCCGAGGCAAACACGGCAGAGAGGGAATCAATCCCACCTACCGCAGGACACCCACTAGACCTCATCCTCACACCTACGATGTTGTCCTCGCCCTCGGCGGTAACAGGGGGAGCGTTGTCGCAAACTTGCGCGGAAGTGTCGCGGCCCTCGCCGATTTGGATGGCTTCGAAATAGTTGCGGTGTCTCCGTTGATCCGTACTGAGCCGGTTCTTGAGGAAGGCGCCCTACCCCAGGACGACTACTTCAACGCCGTTGTGATTGCGAAGACGGTGCTTGCGCCGCCAGCCCTGCTTGCAGCAACGCAGCGGATTGAGACGCAGTTTGGACGTGTGCGGGCGGGGCGCTGGAGTGCGCGGACACTCGATATCGACATCATCGACCTCGACCGAATGACACTGAACCTGAAAACCCTGACTCTGCCGCACCCCAGGGCGCATGGTAGAGCCTTCGTCCTCTATCCCTGGACGAGGGCGGATGCCGACGCGCACCTCATCGGCCACGGATTTGTGCGTGACCTGCTCACTAAAGCTGGCGACCTCGGCGGAATTATCGCTGAGTACCCGGGATGGCTTGAGAGGGATGGCAACGATCCCGGGGAAGAGGTGTCGCTGCACTTGGCTCCAAGGTCAAGTCGGCACAGGACGCTACATAAGGATGCTTACTCGCCGCACGTCGTCCTTCGCGGGGAAGAAGTTGTTCTGGCGGACGTCGAAGATGACCCAATCTTTCAGAAGTTGCTTGTCAAAGAGCAGCGCAACGCAAAGCTTGTACCACGCACGCATGCAAAGGAGATGCCGGTCGCGCAGGTTTCACCCCCGCCTCGACCCGGGCAGCGAAAGTCACTCACTGCAAGACACGGTCGAACGGAGCAACGGGTGGGCACTGTCAAGGTTCCAACCACTGAGGTACTGGATGTGGGAATACCTTTGCGGCCCACTCTAGATCGAGCACCTAGTGGCTCCCACGAAGTACCACAGCAGACACTTCCAGATTGGGAGTTCTCAACCAGGCAGCAGGAAGTTCGTGTGGTTGACTCGATAGACCAGTTTGATGAGGGTAGGGAAACGCCTATGGAGGGAGTTCGGGTACAACACGAGCGGGCGATCAACCACTCGAATATTTCAGCTGTGCGACCAGCTGTTGCGGGTGGGACCATACCGCGCGTCGCCCGCGGAGTCACCGTGCGACCTACGCCTACCGGGTCGCTACCGTTGGCGCGGCGTCAATCCCAAGCCAGTGGGAACCAGAAGCAGGGTAGTGAGATCCAGACAGAGAAGCGATGAAGCCGCTCAATCGGACACTCGTAGTCTCGGTCGGTATCGTCGCGTTGGCCGTCGGAAGTTTGGCGTCTGCTCTAATGGTGCGCTTTGCGGGGCGGCCCATAATGGTCACTCCGGTACTGTCCTTGCTCTTCGTTGTGATCGGTGTCTGGCTGCTAGTTGGGGGCGGCGGGGTTCGGCGACTTACTGCAAGACGTGAGACTTGGGTGACCCCTGTCGGGGCTGCCCGGATAGCGGTTCTAGCGCGGTCTAGCGCATATGTCATGTCTGGTTGCGGTGGTTTCCTTGCCGGAGTTGCCGCCGTAGGGTTTACCCGACTTTGGGCGCCAGCAATGGCCTTTTCGGCTTGGAGCAGCCTCGCGGGCGCGGTAGGTGCAGTGTTTGCTTGCGTGTGTGCAGTTGTGGTGGAGCGTTGGTGCATTGACTCCAATAGCAGTGGTGAGGATGAGGGACGCGGGGTGCCTGGCCGCGCCTAGAGCGGTACGGTGTTGAAGGAATAGGGGCACAGAAGTGACAACAACCAACTCGAAGCGGAAACGTAAGGTTCCGTGGGCGCGACGCATCATTTCTTTAGTGGTCTTGGCTGCGCTATTGGCGGGGCTCATCTTTGCGGGCGTGAAGGCCTTCGGCTGGGTGATGGGCATCCTTAATGAGGAGCACGCCCGGGTAACCGATGTATCGACGCCCAAACCTGTTGAAATACTGCCGTGTGCTGCTGATGATTTGAACGTGACACTAGCTCCATCTTCGGCTGCAGTTGATGAAGGAATTGGTTTCGATCTTGGCGTGCAGATTGAGAATAGGGGTAGCACTGACTGCAGCGTGGAGACCTCTGAGATAAGGATCCAGCTTGCCGGGTCGTCAACGGTCGTGTGGTCACCGTCCGAATGCGTGCCCGAATGGTCTCGGAAGTTGCTCTTGGCGTCGGGAGAATCGTGGACGGGGAACCTGTCTTGGAATGGTCACATCTATGAAGGCTGTGAGGCTGTAGCCCAGGAGACGGGCGGTGCTACTGCGTCCGCGGGAACCTACACATTGACTGCACTGCCAGCAGGCGCGAAGACACCGCAAACAGTGTCAATTCAGGTGCGGTGAACCAAGGCGGTCGGCGCCGCATCGGGCCGCGTGTGTCAAACTGCCTGTGAGTCTGGGTTGGGAGATGTGGGCCTATGATTGCTACGCCACAGGGGCTGCAGCGGCAGTGATGGAAACTTGAGTGCCAGCGACGGGGACTTGGGTGCCCGGCCGCCGGGTGCTTGGGTGCTTGGGTGCCCGGCCGCTCGGGGCACCCGAGCATTACGGAGCCGGTTGCACCAAACGGAGCGAGTTACGCCTTGCGGAGCGGGTTTGGCACCACTTGACCTAGAATAACACTGTTATGCAAGACAAACCCGCTCCGTAAGGCGTAACCCGCTCCCTTATGACACGGGGTAACGCCGGTACCAACCTCAACAACAAGAAAACACCAGCCCATCGATTCCAAACAGCCTGGAAGCCCGCGGGCCGCGCGAAATGCATACGTGGGGATGAAATGTATGTCTAGGGTAGGCCCCCCACACGCACATTTGGCCCCCACGTATACATTTGGGAGGGTGCCGTGTGCCTCCAAGGTTGCCGGTGTCACGCAAGGTTGCCAGTATCAACTAACGTTGCTGCCGTCTGTGAGAATTACGGGCAACCTTAGGTGATGTCGGCAACTTTAGGTGTGGGGTCCTGCGGCTTCAGCAAACTTAGGTGTGGGGTCCTGTAGTGGCAGCAAACTTAGGTGTGGGGTCCTGCGGCTTCAGCAAACTCAGGGGCAAAGAGCGCCTACCACGAGACATTCGGATCACCCGCAGCATTCGTACGCTGCCTCAAATGATCGACAATGGTCTGGGCGCGGTACGGTCCTATGCCTTCAACCTGCTGGAAATCTTCTGCCGTAAGTTGCTGAAGCTCCGCCAAGGTTGGCCAGCGCTCAGTGATCTGCTGGATTAGCCGCCACGGGAGTCGGGGAATCACTGCTAGCGCGCGGATCCCACGCGGGCGGATGACCTCATCCAGATCCGCTGGGTCATCGATTGACATTCCCAGACTTTCGGCGATCTGTGAGAGATCCACTAGGGACTCACCGGACAGAGCCGAGAGCTTGTCTTCCACATCATCCAGCATGATCGGATCCGCGATGTAGTCGCGCAAAACCAACGTTCGTTCAGAAGCGGCACCGCGAAGAAGATCATCAACTTGAAGGGAGAGCAGACGCCCATCATCGCCGAGCTGGCTCAAGTACCCGTCAAGCTCTGCGGTTATGCGCCGAATCATCTCCATGCGTTGGACGACGGTTGCGATGTCGCGCACCGTAACCGCCTCCCTCATCTCAAAGATGGCGAGGGAGGACAGCACTTCGTCTAGGCGCTGCGTGTATCGTTCAAGGGTGTCGACTGCCTGATTGGCGCGGGCCAGAAGTGTCTCCGGTTCCTCCACTGTGTGGTGCAACTGGCCCACATAGATCGAGATTAGACGCATTGAGGCAGACAGGGACAGCACTGGAATGTTGGTTTGTCGCGCGACTCTCTGAGCGGTGCGGTGACGCATCCCGGATTCGTCAGTAGGTATCGACGGGTCCGGAATCAGTTGAACGTTGGCCTTACGGATCAGCCAGGTGTCGGTATCGATGATGACTGCGCCGTCCATTTTTGCAAGTTCGCGCAGACGTGCGGGAGAGAAGCCCACTTCGAGTTCAAACCCGCCAGAACACAGTGCTTCAACTTCTGGAGAGTAGCCGAGAATTATCAAGGCTCCCGTATGGGACCTCTGAATCCTCTCTAACCCCTCGCGGAGCTCAGTGCCCGGGGCAACCAGCTGGAGCGCTTTGCGTAGCGCAATGCTGTCTGTATCCATAAGTCGCCCGTATTCCCTTCAAGCTTTGCTTCTACCTAGTCAAACGCGTACCTTGCCGCTTCGACCAGGTTCTCTACTGGTAGGAGCCTAACCGTCTTCGGTACCCGGACTTCACCGATTTGGCTGGCAGGAACCAGTGCTGTATCCCAGCCTAGCCGGGAGCCTTCAATTATTCGGCGTGACAGCCCTGTGCCGCCACGCACCTCCCCTGTCAGACCCACCTCACCCAGAGCAATCACCGACTGACGTGGCTTCTTCCCTTGAGCCGCTGACCAGACCGCCAAGGCAATCGCGAGGTCGACGGCTGGTTCGACAATTCTGGCACCCCCGACCGTGGACACGTACACTTCCTTCTGCGACAGATCCAGACGAAGATGTGCTTGAACAACTGCCATCACCATTGCAACACGTGATGAATCCAGGCCCGAGGTGATGCGACGGGGGCTTCCCCCACTTCCCGGGGCGACGAGGGCTTGAATTTCGGTCAGGAGCGGTCGGTTACCCTCAAGCGTCACGGTGACGATGCTCCCCGGCGCATTCCCGCGAGAGCCTGACGTGAACATAGTGGAAGGGTCCGTGACCTGACGGATTCCCGCCTCTTCAAGCGTGAAACACCCAACCTCATCAGTCGAGCCATACCGGTTCTTCACGGCACGCAGCATGCGCAGAGCCCCGGTGCGTTCCCCCTCAAACTGGCAAACGACGTCCACAAGGTGCTCCAGTGTTCGTGGACCCGCAATTGTCCCATCCTTAGTCACGTGCCCAACAAGCAGTGTCGGAAGTGCATTCTGCTTGGCCGCATTGATGACGATCTGGCACACTGCTTTGACTTGGCTAACCGAACCGGCGGACCCGTCGACGAGGCCGGAAGTCATTGTTTGGACAGAATCAACAATCAGTAGTGACGGTTCATGCATCTGTACAAGCGAGGCCACAGCCCCAACATCCCCTTCTGCGGCGAGCAAGAGGTTGGAGCTCAGCGCACCGATCCGGTGCGCACGCTTGGAAACCTGGGCGACCGACTCTTCTCCCGTGACATACAGAACTGGACCCTTTCCCTGGGTCGTGGCTTCCGCAGCATACCGGGCAGCGACATCAAGAAGTAGGGTGGATTTCCCAACGCCCGGCTCCCCCGCGAGAAGTACAACAGATCCAGGGACGATGCCTCCCCCGAGAACCCTGTCAAACTCTTCGACCCCACTGGGCCAAGCATTCGCGTCCTCGACTCTCACTTGGTCGAGAGTCACCGCACCCGCCCCAGAACCGCTACCGACCATCGGAGCAGAGCGACCTGACGAAACCGGTTGAGGGACGAACTCTTCTAATGTTCCCCACGCCTCACACTGGCGGCACTGGCCAAGCCACTTGGGGTTCTCCCATTGGCATTGCGCACAACGAAACGCAGTCTTGCTCCGAGCCATCACAGCGCCCACTTTCTACCGTTCATCACCCGAGGCTACAAGACGGTTCCGACATCACAGGATCGCCAGGGCGCCGTTGGGGAAAACACCGCCTACGCAGCTCTGGGGGAAACACCGACCGCCTGACTACGGTCACCCAGAGGGATCTACCTGGGACGCTCAGAGAACCGAATCACATCAAGCGAGTTGCCAGAGACAACCAGGACATCTTCACGATCGACACGTGTTTGTGCGTCTGCGTACTGAAAAGCCTTCCCCGACCTCATCAGACTGATGACGCGAACCCCATACTTTGTCTGCACCATTGATTCGCCAAGCGTGAATCCCTCAAGTTCGCGGGGTGGGCGCATCTTGGCGATGACAAACTCGGACTTGTCCATCTCTATGTAGTCAAGCATCTGGCCGCCAACAAGGTGAGCGGTCCGTTGCCCAGCGTCATACTCCGGGTACACAACGTGGTGCGCTCCAATACGCCGCAGGATTCGTCCGTGCTCACGCGATGTGGCCTTTGCCCAAATGCTCTCAACCCCGAGGTCGACAAGGTTTGCGGTAATGAGAACCGACGCTTCCAGTGAGGAACCCACCCCCACCACCGCGGAGGAAAAGTCCTGCGCCCCCGCCTGATCCAATGCCTCAGGATCCGTTCCATCACCTTGAACCAGTGGCAGCGTGCCACTGAAATGGTGGACGCGACTGTTCTGTTTCTCCATCGCAAGGACCTCAAAACCCAGGTGCTCCAGCGTCACGGCGACGGCCGCCCCGAATCGTCCCAGTCCCACAACCAACGTCCCGCTGGTCTTCCTAGCTCGCTGTGCCATTGCTACTCCTTAGTAAACACCGTGGCATTCTGGTTGAAGTGTTAGCCAACAATTGGGCGCTCCTCAGGCATACGAATGAAGCTCCTACGCTCACGCAGCGCCAGTCCAGCAGCAAATGTCATTGGTCCCACACGTCCAACGACCATCACCAGTGCAAGAAGCAACTTGGCTGCTGGAGGTAACGCAGAAGTTATGCCGGTTGAAAGTCCCACCGTGCCGAAAGCACTGATCACCTCGAAGAGAATGCGGTCCAGTGTAAATGGAGTAATCACCAGGAGGATCGCTGAGACACCGAGAATGAGAACGACTGCCACGAGCAGGACGGCGACTGCCTGACGAATTGTGTTCTGGGGAAGACGTCGGCGGAATGCTTCAACATCTCTACGCCCTCGGGCTTCAGCCCATGCGGCCAAGACGAGAATGGTGAATGTTGTGACCTTTATGCCACCAGCGTGGGAGCCAGAGCCACCACCAATAAACATCGAAATGTCCTGAACCAGCCATGATGCGCCGGTCATCTGAGAAACATCGATGGCACTGATCCCCAGCGTCCTAGTGTTTATCGCACCGACGATGGTGTTTAGGGCCTTCTCAGAGAAGTTCAGGTCGCCGAATGTGTATGGGTTACTCCATTCGAGGGCAGCGATAATGAGACCGGTCACCACGGCCAGAGCAATGTAGGTGGTCAGGGTTATCTTCGAGTGGAGTGACAGGGACTTCGGGTGCCTCCACCGCCTGCGCAGGTCCACGATTACCGGAAACCCAATGGCTCCTACAAATGCCGCAAGGATTAAGGGGAGCATCACCAGCCAGTTACCAACGTATGCGGCCAGCCCCTCTTCCATGACTACAAAACCGGCGTTGTTGAAGGCGGAGATTGACATGAAGAGCGCATTCCAAATCGATCCCCACACCGAGTGGCCTTGGCGAAGGAATGCAGGCGCGACGATTATGAAGAGCACGACCTCGGCAACAAGTGTAGTGACGAGGACGCCGCGGATTAGGGTGAGCGCGTCACCCAGACGACCCTGGGTGTCGTCTTGGGAAAGTAGGCGCTGCGTGAGGCCGAGTCTTCGTGACACCGCAAGGGTAAGGAGTGACGCCATGGTCATCACTCCCAGGCCGCCAAGGGTGATCCCGATTGCTATGACAATCTGGCCGAACATGGTCCAGTACGTAGCAGTATCGACAACGGTGAGGCCGGTGACACAGACGGCGGAAACGGCCGTGAAGAAAGCGTCAATGAATGGAGTTATGCCCCCCTGAGTGTTGGCAATGGGTAGTAGCAATAGCCCGGTGATCAAGATGATGAGGAGGGAGAACACCAGCAGGGTGAGCCTGGCCGGGTAGCGCAAGGCATACTGGTTGAAGCTGAGTTGGGAACGATAGAAGAATGAGTGGCCTTCACCGGAGCGAATCAAGAGATGGTCCGTACGCAGCGGAGTTGGAGCTCTATCGACAGGTTCGGCCTCGGCAAAATGGATGTCGTGAGGTGCGGTGTCGAGGGCTTCTGTGCGCAGGGGGTCGCGACGCCAGCCTGAACTATGGCCGGTGCTATTTCGTCGTGAGCCCAATGGACCACACCCCTTAGTGAACTGTGTTCCCCGGTGGCAATCGTGGGATAGTATTCAGTCTATGGTCTGTAGCGGCGGATTTGGCTCGTGTCAGACTCGCCGAAGTATAGTCAGTCTCTTCCTCTGCTCTGGGATAAGGTAAGTCGATGGAAACTCAACCTTCGCCCCGCTTCATGACGGTCAGTGAAGTGGCGGACGTCATGAGGGTGTCCAAGATGACGGTTTACCGCTTAATCCATGCCGGTGAGCTCCCCGCGATTCGCGTGGGAAAGAGTTTCCGAGTCCCTCAGGGCGCAGTGGATCACCTGCTTGACGCGTCATGGACAGCAGATGAGCAGGGCGAGGTCGGTAGTTAGTTCCCCCGATGAGGACGCACGGTCGAGCTAAACACTTCAATTTCTTGTGAGTTTGCGCTTGTTTCCGGCCGAGAGTGTGTTGTTTCCGTCTCTCGTAGTAAAGTAGGGGCGTTCAAAGTCAAGTTGGTGGGGCCCGCAGGGTTGCTACCATTTCAGATGTGATGTTGTTGGAGGGAGTGACCCTATGGGTTCAGTGGTCAAGAAGCGCCGCAAGAGGATGTCGAAGAAGAAGCACCGCAAGATGCTGCGCAAGACCCGCCACCAGCGTCGCAACAAGAAGTAACCTGACGCAGGTCTACAAATGCCCCGATCCACAAGTGGAACGGGGCATTGTTGTCAATGGGGCCTAACGGTTCCCCCACACGATCTGATTCTCGCCTTCGACCTCGACCTCAACTTGTCGGTCCGAGGGCGCGCGATACTCAAAATCAACCCCGGTTCGAGAGACGTGAACATCAAGCGGGTAGCCGTCAAGCTCCAGAGAGAACGTCATCCCCACCCAGTTCACAGGAAGCCGCGGGGCGAAGCGGAGGGTTCCCGTGTCGTCGCG
>RRZT010870279.1_pt1 | contig 40087 bp, 45 predicted proteins | sample 2165551 | NCBI WGS metagenome assembly RRZT01 (sample SAMN10456910, study PRJNA506462) | wastewater metagenome | biome: wastewater; feature: sludge; material: wastewater sludge; isolation source: wastewater sludge with Escherichia coli K12::gfp cells carrying plasmid... | place: USA: Moscow, Idaho...
GAGTGGGGCTCCGAAGGCTTTTTCCAGCGCATAACTGGCGCGGGCGCTGTACTGCAGTTCGATATGACCAGCATCGTTGGCATAGACATCACCGAAGGTGCGATCCAGTTCTTTCAGCGCGACTTCTACCGCACGTTTCACGTCAGAAACGTCTTCACCACCGAAAACGATTAAAGAACCATGTCCGGCGCCACCTTTGGTGTCACGCGGCAGTTCGATGCTAACCACTTCGGTGTTAGTGCCTTTCACTGCTTCATCGGCGGCCATGATGTGTGGGCCAGCACCGGTGCGTGCACCTAAAATGCCGATAGAGCGATAGCGTTTTTCCAGTTTCATTGCGTCGAGCAGTTGTTGATCAACGTTTGCGATAACTAATCCGATCGTGTCACCAATCGCGGTGCCCACGAACTCAGTTAAGCTGCAGGATTTTTCAGCCATTGTTTTGCCTCGTTGTGTTTTTTGCGGAGCGGTAGCCGCAGTTTGATCGCTGACTTTCGCCATCACCTGAGCCATGATTTGTTCGACCAGGTTGTCCTGACTCATTGGCTAATTCCTTTTGGAAGGATTTTTTCAACATCAGTGTGAGGGCGAGGAATAACGTGCGTTGCTACAACTTCGCCAACATTGGCTGCGGCGGATGCACCTGCATCGGTAGCGGCTTTCACGGCCCCGACATCGCCCCGAACGATCACGGTCACCAGACCGGAACCAATTTTTTCGTAACCTACCAACACGACATTGGCGGACTTAACCATGGTGTCTGCGGCCTCAATCGCCGCGGTTAACCCACGGGTTTCGACCATACCTAACGCTTCTTGTTGCATGTGATACCTCGACTTAATCTCTGGGAGAGCTGCAGAGCGAATATACGAAGAAGCGATAAAAAAGAATGGCTGTCTTAACTGTTTTAACAGGGAAAAAATTAACCATGCATATTAAAAAATTGTCATGAAATGGCAGTGGATGCCTGAATATCAAGGCATTGCCAAAAACGGAGGGATATTAATTTTTCAGGAATTGATAATGCAGAAACAGAAAAAAGCAGATGACATGAAATAATGGTTGTGTTAATTGCGTTGCGCGCCTGGATAGTAAAGAAAAACAAAACAAGAAAATCCGGACAAAATTTCTGAAAAACTGGCAAATCAATGAAGGTAAAAAAATAAACAATGTGATGGTTTATAAAATTGAGAGCGCTGTAGCAATATTGAAGGTTGAAAATAACCAGAAATTCACATCTGACTGATTTTTATAACCAGTTGTACTGAAATAAGAATATTGAAAATTCAAAAAGAAAGATGGCAATTTTTTGCTATACCATCACGACTTTTTGCTGTTGGTAAAAACCAACATGCCAATTATTTTGCCAACCTGCCGGATATAGTGAATGTGACATGATCATTCCGAATGAATGAAGTTACAGCCGGTTTTCTGTACCTGGAAACTGCCATTCGGGTGTCAGCCCAACAATCACTTAAAACAACGGACCAGGGTATAGATATGAATGATTCATTAAAAGCGCAATGTATCGCCGAGTTCATGGGAACCGGCCTGTTCATCTTCTTCGGTGCCAGCTGTTTGAGTGCCGTTAAGCTGGCAGGTGCAAGCTTCGGCTTATGGGAAATTTGTATTGTATGGGGACTGGGTATTGCACTGGCTGTCTATCTGACTGCGGCGATATCGGGGGCGCATCTTAACCCGGCAGTCACGATTGCATTATGGCTATTTGCTTGTTTTGACGGCAAAAAAGTGGCTCCTTACATTATCTCACAGGTAGCCGGGGCGTTTGGTGGTGCCTTGGTATGTTACGTGCTCTATTACAATTTGTTCATCGATTATGAGGTGGCGCACAATATGGTGCCAGGAACGCCAGAGAGCCTGTATCTCACCAGTATTTTCAGTACCTATCCACACCCCTCTATTTCATTAATCCAGGCATCACTGGTCGAAATCATTATCACATCGATTCTGATGTGTCTGATCATGGCATTAACCGATGATGGCAACGGCGTGCCCCGCGGTCCGTTAGCTCCCTTGTTAATCGGTATTCTGGTAGCGGTTATCGGCGCAGCTACTGCACCATTAACCGGATTTGCGATGAATCCGGCCCGTGACTTCGGACCAAAATTATTTACCTTCCTGGCCGGGTTCGGTGAAGTATCGTTTACCGGTGCCCGCGATATTCCATATTTCATTGTACCGATTGTGGCGCCGATTATTGGTGCCTGTGGTGGTGCTGCCTGTTATCGCATGCTGATCGGTAAAAATCTGCCATGTAATGCGTGTAATATTGAAACTGAAAAAGTTGAAACTGAAAAAGCAGAAGAATTGTAAAAATTAATCCAGATCAAACTCCCGCAAGCAACCAGGCGTTCTGAATATCAGACTGCCTGGTTTTTTAATGATTATTGTCTGAATGATCACCTTTCCTGAGAACCAAATATGGTAAAAATATCCTTTGATGAAATTTTATTCGTTCAGAATGAATAGCCGGATTATCCATACCAGCTCATGCATTTTGAATGACAATAAATATAACTAATACAGCTGAGAGTTTTGTCATGACTTCTGTTAGTTCTTTAGACTCAGATCTCATCAATAAAATAGCGTTGGATTTTGCCCACGCTACGGGTTTAGCTGTTGTTGTTGTTAACATCCACGGTGAAGAGATCTCCGAACGTTTCAACTTTACGTTGTTTTGCCAGAAGATGCGGCAAGATCCGGAACATTACCTGCGTTGCAAGATGAGCGATCGCTGCGGCGGACTGGAGGCATCGAAAGACAACAAGCCCTGTATCTATCGTTGTCATGCCGGGCTGACTGATTTTTCCATTCCTATGGTGATCGCCGGTCATCTGGTGGGGTTTGTGTTATGCGGGCAGGTGCGTGTCAGTAATGACGTTTCAATGGATAATATCCAGAAAGTGGATCAGGAATGGCAAACAGATCATGAACTGATGAAGGAATACGAGAATATTCCCCTGGTGGATTATTCCAAAATAATTGCATCGGCCGATCTGCTGAAACTGATTGTCGACAATTGCATCAAAAAGCACCTGAATTTTATTGTGATCAATGATACTGCATCATCGGAGCCGGAAAGGTCAAAACCGGTTGCGGCCTATGATGCGAAGATAAAAAAGGCACTGCGTTATATTGATACGCATTTCTCTGAAGATCTACGGCTGGAGGATGTCGCAGCTCATATCTATCTGAGCCCTTACTATTTCAGCAAATTATTTAAAAAGCAGCTGGGCATCGGTTTTAATGCCTATGTAACGCAGCAGCGGATGAATAATGCGAAACAGATGCTGCAATACAGCGATTGGTCGATAGCCAGTATTGCGAAAAATCTGGGTTTTTCTCAAACCAGCTATTTTTGCAAGGTTTTCCGGCAAACGTTTCAAGTCACTCCGCAAATGTACCGGGATACACTGGTGAGTGATGGTCTCGCTAGTTAACACCGTATTTCTTGATTCATTGACCGGGTTTTAATACCCGGTTTTTTTACGGCATTTGTGTGCTGTTTAACATTTTGAGATTGCGGTAAATCGCCAGAAATTCATATTTAGTGAAATCTGATAAATGGCCGGTAAAGCCTGATATGACGGTGATCCGGCATATGACAGCGCAATAAATTATTGTAATTCGCCAAAAATTTACTGTTCTAACGGTAAAGACAGCCATTTTTTTGATCTGGCTGAGGGTATAGTGTTTTTAACAGGATAAACTCTCGGTTTATCAATGATATTCAAAGGACGCCGTTACTAATCATGTAATAGCCAGATTTTCGGTAGACGTGTATGACGATTTATCGTCCGGGAAGGAGGTGTGAATCCTCCGCAGCCCCCGCTGCTGTGATGCTGACGACTCTGTATAACCACTGATCTCTAGGATTGGGAAGGGCAGAGAAGGATGACGCTAAGCCAGAAGACCGACACGGATACAACAGCTTCAACTCCTTCGGTGGGAAGTGGGTTGTCAGCATATGCATCGCTGTTGCTCACACAGCGGTGACACCTGCTTATGACAACCATACTTCCCGGCCGGCAAGCCGGGATTTTTTTTGTATAGCAGGATGGTATGAAAGCGTTTTTGATTGGTGGAACAAGCAGTGGTAGTGGCAAAACAACGATAACGTTGGGTTTGTTGCGTGCTTATGCCCGCCGGGGTTTGCGCGTTCAGCCATTTAAGGTAGGGCCGGATTATATTGATACTGGCTGGCATACACAGGTAGCGGGTGTTGCATCCCGTAATCTGGATGCGTTTATGTTGCCTGAATCTGCGATTGCGCGACTCTTTCACTATCACACATCGAAAGCAGATATTGCCATCATCGAAGGGGTGATGGGCTTATTCGATGGTTTTGGTGTTGACCCGCTTTACTGCAGCAGTGCAGGCATGGCCAGACAGTTGGGTTGTCCGGTCATTTTGATTGTCGATGGCAAAGCGGTTTCCACTTCTGCCGCTGCGACAGTTCTCGGGTTTAAACTCTTCGAACCGAGCGTGCAAATCGCAGGTGTGATCCTCAATAACGTCAATTCAGATTCGCACTTCGCAATGCTAAAAGATGCGATTGAGTTGTACTGCCATATTCCGGTGTTAGGCCGCGTTCCCGTCATTAAAGAAATCAATTTACCTTCCCGGCATTTAGGATTGGTGACGGCACATGAACAGGCTGAGCTTGATCTGAAATGGGATCTACTGGCCGATGCTATCGAACAACATATCGATCTGGATCGTTTGGCTGAAATTGCAGAAATACCTGATTTACCGGAAAAACCTGAGTCGTTAGCACCGGATTCACTGATTGGTGCCGGAAGCGGATTAAAACTCGCACTGGCCGAAGATGAAGCGTTCAATTTTTATTATCAGGACAATATCGAATTACTCGAAGCGGCAGGGGTAGAGATTGTCCGTTTTAGCCCGTTACGCGATGCAGTGGTTCCTGCTTGTGACCTGATTTACCTCGGGGGTGGCTACCCTGAAATTCACGCCGCAACCTTGTCTCAGAATTCATCCATGCTGGCTTCCGTGCAACAGGCACATCAGCGTGGTGTTCCGATTTATGCCGAGTGTGGCGGTTTGATGTATCTGGGAGGGTCATTAACAACCGCATCTGGCGATTCCTATCCGATGGCTGGCATCTTCCCCGGCGAAAGCAGGATGACGACATCACTCAAACGCTTTGGTTATTGCCAGGCGCAGGCGGAACAATCCACTTTGTTGGCGAAAACTGGCGATGTTATTCGTGGTCATGAATTTCATTATTCCGACTTTCATACCGATACAGAAACCGTATTCCGTTTCAGCAAGGAACGCGATGGCGTTGAGCTGACCCACTGGCAGGGGGGATATCAGGCCGGTAATACGCTGGCGAGTTACCTTCATGTGCATTTTCTGCAAAACCCGGCCATGTTGTTACGCTGGTTTGAAATTGCGAGGGCAGTGAAATGACTCTTGCGATTTATAGCGTCGCCTTCATCCTCGATCTGATTCTCGGTGATCCGCAGAACTGGCCACATCCAATCCGCTGGATTGGTAACTGGATTTCGCTGGCTCAGAAAGGGATCCGGAAGGTATGCCGGAGTGAGCGGGCACTGTATGTTGGCGGCGGTGTGTTGTGGCTGTCCGTCGTAGGGCTTACCTGGCTGGTTACCTGGGGTGTCATCACATCGTTAAGTTCTGTGAATGTCTGGCTGGGCCGGGCTGCAGAGCTCTGGCTGGCTTACACCATTCTGGCGGGTCGTTGCCTGAGTGATGCGGCAATGGATGTTTACCGGGCGCTGGAGTCCGGTTCGATTGAAGATAGTCGCCGTCAGCTTTCCTATATCGTCGGACGGGATACCTCCCAGTTGAATGAAACTCAAATCACCCGCGCCGTGGTGGAAACCGTGGCGGAAAACACCGTCGATGGCGTGATTGCACCGCTGTTTTATCTGTTCATCGGCGGTGTCCCGCTGGCGATGGCGTATAAAGCCATCAATACCCTGGATTCGATGGTCGGCTACAAAAACGATAAATACCGCGCGATTGGCTGTGTGTCTGCCCGCATCGACGATCTGGCAAATTTTATTCCTGCCCGTTTGAGCTGGCTGTTCTTTACGCTGGCTGCGGTATTTCTGCGACTCAATGCCGTTCAGGCGCTGCGTATTGGCTGGCGGGATCGCTATCAGCATAAAAGTCCGAACTGCGCCTGGTCTGAGGCGACGGTCGCCGGTGCGCTCGGTGTGCGTCTTGGTGGTCCGAATGTCTATTTCGGGGAACTGGTGGAAAAACCCTGGATTGGCGATGAACACCGCGTCATCACCCGCTCTGATATCAAATTAACGATTCGACTGATGATGGTAGCGTCTCTGATCGCACTGCTGTTCTTTTCTGTCATTTATTACGCTGTTGAACGAGGTATTTAACGCATGGATTACATCAAACAGCCGCAACTGATCGAGCAGCACAGCTTTGAAATTATTTCCGGGATCATTGCCGAAGAACGTCCGGAATATCAGTTTGCCGATCCATTGCAGGAAAAAATCATAAAGCGGGCCATTCATACTACGGCTGATTTTGACTGGCTGGATATTCTGACGTTCTCGCACGATGCACTCGATGCCATCATCACCGCGCTGCAACAGGGCTGCACACTGTATACCGATACCACCATGGCGTTATCCGGTATTAACAAGTCACAACTCCAGCAGATGGGATGCCAGATAAATTGTTTTGTTGCTCATCCGGATGTGACTGAAATAGCCAAACAAAATGGGATCACCCGCTCTATGGCAGCGGTGGATCTGGCGATACAACAACCGGGAAATAAGCTGTTTATCTTTGGTAATGCACCAACCGCATTATTCCGGTTACTGGAGATCAGCCGGGAAAATCCGGCTTGTGAATACCCGGTTATCGGTGTGCCGGTCGGCTTTGTCGGAGCAGCCGAATCCAAACAGGCACTGACTGAAAGTCAGTTACCTTACATTGCAGCATTAGGCCGAAAAGGTGGCAGTAATGTGGCTGCCGCGATAGTGAATGCCATTCTCTACCATCTTCGGGAGGCGCAATGAATATTGCACTGGCCGATGACAAAATCTGGCATAAGGGGAAATCCTACCGCAAAGGCTATACCACGGGTTCCTGTGCCACCGCGGCGGCGAAAGTTGCGACGCTGATGATCCTTCGCCAGCAGGTTATTCACCAGGTTTCGATCACCACACCATCCGGTGTGACGTTGCAGCTGAATGTCGAAGAACCATTGATCCATGGTTTGCAGGCATCTGCGGCGATCCGCAAAGATGGCGGCGATGATGTGGATGCCACACATGGCATGCTGATCTACGCGCAGGTGGTATTACGGGATGACGCCACTATCACGATTTCCGGTGGCACCGGGGTTGGTAAAGTCACCCGCAAGGGGATTGGCCTGCCGGTTGGCAATGCCGCTATCAACAAGACACCGCTGCAGACCATCGAAGCCGCAGTACGTGAAGTGCTTGGTCCTGAACGGGGCGCCGATATCACCATCTTCGCACCGGAAGGTGAAGAGCGGGCACAACGTACCTATAACGGCCGGCTCGGTATTGAAGGCGGCATCTCGATTATCGGTACGACAGGTATTGTCACACCGATGTCAGAAGAGAGCTGGAAGCGCTCTCTGGCGCTGGAACTGGAACAGAAACGTGCGCAGGGCATGGAAAAAATCATTCTGGTGCCCGGTAATCATGGCGAACGTTTTGTCCGTGAACAGATGCAACTCGACAGTGAACTGGTTGTGACGATGAGTAACTTTGTCGGTTATATGCTGCAGGAAGCGGAGCGGCTGGCCTTCCGGCATGTGGTGCTGATCGGACACCTTGGCAAACTCATCAAAGTCGCTGCCGGTATTTTCCATACTCACAGCCATATTGCTGATGGCCGGATGGAAACGCTGATCACGCATTTAGCGCTGCTGGGTGCGCCGAATTCATTACTGCAGGCGATCTATGCCTGCAATACCACTGAAGCCGCAATGGAACTGATTGAAGCGCAGGGTTATCAGGAAGTTTATAACACCATCGCTACCCGCATTTGTGAACGTATCAATCAGATGCTGCGTTACTCTCCGCAACCATTCCAGTGTGATGCCATTCTGTTTTCGCTCGATAACCAACCGCTGGGCAGTAACCGTCCGATCACTGACATTGTGGAGGCTCTGCGATGATTACCGTGGTGGGGATGGGGCCGGGCGATCCGCGGTACCGGACACAAGTTGCGACTGATCTGATAGCAAAGGCGGATGTGCTGGTTGGCTGGCCGCGCATGTTGTCCGGATTCCCTGATTTTCACGGGGAAACCCATGTTCTTGATGCCGATCTGGACAAGCTGATGATCTGGCTGAAAGCCAATGCGCAGCGGAACGTGGTGGTGCTGGCCTCCGGCGAACCGTTAATTTTTGGTATCGGCAAACGACTTGCCGAGCAGTTGCCGGTCGAACAGCGACAAATCATTTCCGGCATCAGTGCCGTGCAATATCTGTTCGCCCGGATCGGGCTGGACATGAATGACCTTTATCTCACCAGCAGTCATGGCAAACAGCCGGATTTCGATTTCATTTTTCAGCACGACAAAGTCGCCATGGTGACGGATCGGGAAATTGGCCCGTTTCAGATCGCGCAGGAAATCCGGCGCCGGGGGCTAAACCGGAATCTGGTGATTGGTGAAAATCTCTCTTATCCCAATGAACAGATCCATCTGCTGAAGCCTGACCAGGTTAAACAACAATACGACATGAATGTAGTGGTGATCCTGAATGAAAGATGCTGAATTTTTGCGTGGTGAACAGGTGCCGATGACGAAAGAAGAAGTCCGTCTGATTGTGTTGGAACGGCTCAATCTCCGGCAGGCTACAACATTGATTGATGTCGGTGCAGGCACTGGCAGCGTGGCACTGGAAGCCGCGATCCGTCATCCGGAATTACATGTAATCGCCATTGAAAAAAATCCGTCAGCGTTACGGTTGATTGAAGAAAACCGGCAGCGCTTTGATTGTCAGAAAGTAAAAATCATAGCAGCAGAAGCGCCTTGCCCGCTGGATATTCAGGCAGACGCGATTTTTATTGGCGGCAGTGGCGGCAATCTGACTGACATCATCGACTGGGCGTTAACGCGGTTGACCAAAACCGGACGCCTGGTCCTCAGTTTCATTCTGCTGGATAACCTGAATACCGCATTAACACACCTGAAAAAATGTGCTGTCGCAGAACTGGAATGTACCCAGTTACAGATCTCTCAAATGACCACATTAGGCAACGGTTTCTATTTCAAACCCAATAATCCGACTTTCATTATTTCCTGTAAAAAGGAGGCAATACATGCCTGCGACTTTTGATCCTTCTCTTGTTTATTTTGTTGGTGCAGGCCCGGGCGATCCGGAATTGATTACGCTGAAGGGATATAACCTGCTCAGCCAGGCAGATGTGATCATCTATGCCGGTTCGCTGATCAATAAAGATCTGCTGCATTACTGCAAGAAAGGCGCTGCATGCCATGACAGTGCCAGCCTGAATCTGGGCGAGATCATTGATCTTATGGCGACCGGCGTGCATACCGGGAAACTGGTGGTTCGTCTGCAGACCGGCGATCTTTCCTTATATGGCTCCATCCGTGAGCAAGGGGAAGAACTGGGCAAACTGGGGATTGGTTTTTGTTCTGTACCGGGCGTCAGTTCGTTCCTGGGCGCGGCGTCCGAGTTGGGCGTTGAATATACCGTACCGGAAATTTCGCAAAGTCTGGTGATTACCCGTATGTCCGGGCGTACACCGACACCGGAACGGGAATCACTGGAATCGTTTGCTGCGCATCAGACCTCCATGGCCATCTTCCTGTCAGTACAGGAAATTGGTGAGGTAGTGGAGCGCCTCGTTAACGGCGGTTACCCGGTATCAACACCTGTCGCGGTAGTTTACAAAGCCACCTGGCCGGATTGTCAGGTCGTGAGGGGGACTCTGGCTGACATCGCAGAGCAGGTCACAACAGCGGGTATTCACAAAACGGCATTGATTCTGGTGGGCGCATTCTTAGGCGACGAATACCACTATTCCAAACTCTATGACGCCGGATTCAGTCATGAATATCGTCAAGCCTGAATCAATAGCGGTGTTCTGTCTGACGCCGGGCGGTTTGCGTCTGGCGAAAAGACTGAAGCAGCATTTGCCGCTGACCTGTTATTGCAGTGAAAAACTGCAGGAAGACGGTTTTGTCGCCTTTTCCGGATCATTTGCAGCGACGGTTGCACAGGCATTTACCACGCATACCGCGCTTGTGGTGATCGGCGCGACCGGGTTAACCGTCAGAGTCATTGCGCCGCTGTTGAAAGACAAACTCTCTGACCCGGCAGTAGTCGTGATCGACGAACATGGTCAGCATGTGATCAGCCTTTTATCCGGCCATGTCGGTGGTGCCAATGAACTGACGCGCTATCTGGCGGGCGTATTAGGCGCTGACCCGGTGATCACGACCGCTACGGATGTTAATCAGCTGGCCGCACTGGACACACTGGCCGTGCAGCTGGATGCGGATATGCATGATTTCCGGCAATCGGTGAAAATCGTCAATCAGATGCTGGTGAGTGATCAGAAAGTGGGGCTTTTCTGGGATCACGACTCATTGCCGGATACCGAAGATCGCTGGCAGAGCGAGCGTTACGATACTCGGGGGTTTGTTGTCGTGAATTCGCTGACTGATCTGCCGTCTGATCTTTCTGCGCTGATTTGCGTCAGTTTGCGGGGAACACTGCCTGAACTTGCTATTCCTGTTTTTAAATTAGTGCCGCGCCGTATCGTTGCCGGTATCGGTTGCCGGCGTGCTACCTCATTTCAATTATTACTCAGTTTACTGCAGCAGCAATTAGCCAAATATCAGCTGGATCCGTTGGCATTACGGGCAATTGGCAGTGTTGTTATCAAAGAAGACGAAGCTGCTTTAAAACATTTATCCGCATGTTGCCGTGTTCCTTTTGAGCTTTACAGCGTGAATGAACTGCGTCAGCACGAACACTTATTTCCTTCTTCAGATTTTGTCCGTCAAACCATAGGCGTCGGGTCGGTATCGCAGCCCGTTGCCTGGTTGATGAGTGATGGTCACCTGGTTGGTGACACGCTGCGTCAGCAAGGGGTGACTATTACCTTAGGAGTTTCTCACTGATGCTATATGTAATCGGGATCGGTCCCGGCAGTCAGGCCATGATGACCATTGAGGCACTGGATGCCATTAAAGACGCTGAAGTCATCGTTGGTTACAAAACCTATACCCATCTGGTCAAAGCGCTGACTGTCGGCAAGGAAGTGATCAAAACCGGCATGTGCAAGGAAATCGAACGCTGTCTGGCGGCGATTGAACTGGCGCAAACCGGCAAAAAAGTCGCTCTGATCAGCAGTGGTGATGCCGGTATTTACGGCATGGCCGGTCTGATTCTGGAACTGGTCACCAAACAGAATATCGATCTGGAAGTCCGTCTTATTCCGGGCATGACTGCCAGTATCGCGGCTGCCTCATTGCTCGGCGCGCCGCTGATGCATGATTTTTGTCATATCAGCCTCAGTGACCTGCTGACCCCGTGGGAAGTCATCGAAAAACGCATTGTTGCGGCCGCACAGGCTGATTTTGTCATTTGCTTCTATAACCCGCGCAGTCGAGGTCGTGCCGATCATCTGGAACGTGCCTTTGAGTTGATGGCGCCTTACAAGGCGGGAACCACTCCAGTGGGGATCGTGAAATCAGCCAGCCGCAAGAAACAGGAAAAATGGATCACCACCTTAGGTGACATGGACTTTGAACCGGTGGATATGACCAGTCTGGTGATTGTGGGTAATCAGTCTACCTATGAACACAACGGCTTAATGATCACACCACGGGGTTACGAAGTCTGATGCAGCCGACGGTTCATGTCTTTGGTGGCACTTCCGATGCCCGTGCGCTTTGCCGGACGCTCGATCAGGCGGCGATCGCCTATAGCCTGTCTGTTGCCAGTGAAGTGGGCAAGGCTCTGGCACAGGACGTTGCCGGTCAAATCCATGTCGGCCGGATGGATGCCGGAGAGATGCAAGCATGGTTTCAAAGACAACAGATCGGATGGGTTATTGATGCTGCCCATCCGTATGCCACGGCACTGCGCGCCAATATTCAGCATGCGTGTCAGGCACTGGGAATACCGTTACTTCGTTATCAGCGTCCCAGTGAAATTGATGCGGTCAGTCATCCGCTGATTACGCGGGTAACCAGTCTTGCTGAAGCTTGTAAATGTGCCGGTGAGTTGGGACAACGGATCCTGTTAACCACGGGCAGTAAAGAGCTGGCTGACTACGTTCGCTTATTACCGGGGAAAACGCTGTTAGCGCGGGTTCTGCCTACGTCTGAGGTCATCGGGCAGTGCGAAGAACTGGGTTTGGGCGTTGAAAATATCATCGCCATGAAAGGTCCTTTTACCGCGCAATTTAATCAGGCGTTGTATCAATTTTGTCAGGCCGATGTGGTGATCACCAAAGAGTCCGGCGCGGAAGGCGGGTATCAGCAAAAAATTGAACCCTGCATTGCGTTAGGAATTCCGTGCATTGTGGTTGAGCGACCTGCTTCGGCAAACACAGATTACTACGGTGAGGTCATCACCTCGCTGAATGAACTGGAAAACTACGTAACCCGCTGGATAAACCGGGAGCACTTGTCATGAAAAAAGCGTTATTAATTGTCAGTTTCGGGACCAGTTATCCTGAAACATGTGAAAAAAACATTGTTGCCTGTGAACAGCGTATTGCACAGGCTTACCCGGATCGCGATCTGTTCCGGGCTTTTACCTCCCAGATGATCATCCGCAAACTGGCCAGCCGGGACGGCGTTCATATTGATAATCCGCAGCAGGCACTGGCCCGTCTGGTCGCTGCCGGTTATCAGGATGTGATTATTCAGTCACTGCATGTCATTAACGGTGATGAATACGAAAAAATCGTTTTTCATGCACGCAGCTATGAAGACCGCTTCTTGCGGTTGCGCATTGGTGCACCGCTGCTCAGCAGTCATGACGATTTCCAGCAGCTCATCATGGCAATGCAGGCCCAGATGCCTGAACTTGCACCCGATGAACGGGTCGTATTTATGGGGCACGGCGCGACACACCATGCCTTCTCAGCTTACGCCTGTCTTGATCATATGCTGACGACACAAAACATTCCGGCACTGGTCGGCGCGGTGGAAAGTTATCCGGAAATTGAGTCCGTAATTGAACGCCTGCGTCGTGAATCTGTGCGCAAAGTTCACCTGATGCCACTGATGCTGGTAGCCGGCGATCATGCCATTAATGATATGGCTTCTGACGAAGAAGACTCCTGGAAAACACTGTTGCATCAAGCCGGTATTGACGCTCAGCCATGGTTACAGGGCTTAGGTGAAAATCCATTGATACAACAGATGTTCGTCGATCATCTGCAAGCAGTTATTGAACAAGCAGAGGAGGCCGCCTGATGTCCGGTAAATTATTCGCCATTGGTACAGGCCCTGGCAGCAGTGATTTGATCACCGTTCGTGCGGCTCGTCTGCTGGCAAATCTTGATGTGTTATATGCCCCGGCAGGCCGGAAAGGCGGTGATAGCCTCGCGTTATCGATTGTCCGCGAATATCTGACCGGCCATGTCGTTATTAAAGAGCGTCATTTTCCGATGAGCACCCACGAAGATGAAAAAGAAAGCATCTGGGATACCGTGGCTGAAGAGATCCGGCAGGATGTCAACGCCGGAAAACAGGTTGGATTCATCACGCTGGGCGACGCTATGCTGTTCAGTACCTGGGTGTTTTTGCTGGAACGACTGCAAGGCCGGATCCCGTTGGAAGTGATCCCCGGTGTCACGTCGTTTGCCTGTATTGCATCACGGGCGGTGTTCCCGCTGGCAATGGAACAACAGACCATGGCGGTGGTTTCCTGCACCGCGCCGGAAGCAGAACTGGAGCAAGCCCTGCAGCAACATGATTGTATCGTGATGATGAAAGTGTATGGCCGGTTCAGTCAAATCAAAGCCTTATTAGCCCGTCACCACCTGCTTCCGAATGCATTGCTGATGTCAGAAGCCTCATTGCCAAATGAACAATGCTTCCGTCAGTTGCAGGATATCGGTGATGACGTGGCGTTGCCGTATTTCTCCACCATTCTGGTGAATAAACAGTGGCTGGCTGCAGAACCACAAACGTTGTGAGAAGAACGAAACGGGAAGGAGTCACTATGAAGACTAATCATATCGCGGGTCTCAGTACCATCCTGATGCTGGCAATGGTGCCGCAGACTGCGTTTGCTATGCACATCATGGAAGGATTTCTGCCACCGGTGTGGGCATTAACATGGTGGCTGCTGTTCATCCCTTTTCTCATCCTTGGTGTAAAACAGCTTAAACAGATCGTGAGCCGGAACAGTCATCAGAAAGTGCTATTAGCTCTTTGTGGTGCTTTCATCTTTGTGCTTTCCGCGCTGAAACTGCCATCTGTGACAGGAAGTTGTTCCCATCCGACCGGAGTGGGGCTGGCCATCATTCTGTTTGGTTTTCTGATAGTGCCGGTGCTGGGTGGCATCGCGCTGTTATTTCAGGCTTTGCTTCTGGCGCACGGGGGAATTACCACGCTGGGTGCCAATGGCATGTCGATGGCGGTGATCGCGCCGGTGGTGGGATATCTGGTCTGGATAACCACCAATAAAATCGGACTGCGCAAAGATATTTGTGTCTTCCTCTGCGCCATGCTGGCTGATTTAGCAACATATATAGCCACGGCGTTTCAGCTGGGAGCTGCTTTTCCCGATCCGCAGTTTGGTATGTGGGCATCAGTCTCCAAATTCATGGGAATTTTCTGTCTGACTCAGATCCCGATTGCGATTGCCGAAGGATTATTAACCGTGCTGGTTTACGACCAGCTCACTAAACGCCAGTTACTGACAATAAGTGAGCATTGAAATGAATAGGAGAGCATTAAAATGAAAAAAACCGTGTTATTGCTTTCTCTGGTGATTGCGCTTGCGGTCTTGCCTTTTTTCATCAACCACGGTGGTGCCTACAGCGGATCAGACAATGCCGCCAAAACAGCCATTCAGCAGCTGGCACCAGATTATAAACCATGGTTTACGTCGTTTTTTAAACCGGCAAGCAGTGAAATCGAGAGCCTATTGTTTACCTTGCAAGGCTCCATCGGTTCGGCAGTCATTTTTTATATTCTGGGTTATTACCGGGGAAAACGGGCGGGTCATGCTAATCATCGATAAACTGTCCTATCAAAGCCGCTGGTGCCAGTCTGATCCCCGGCGCAAGTTCTGGCTCTACCTGATCCTGCTGGTCGTGGCGTTAACCGGCTCACCGCTGGTGCAGATATTTGAACTCGCCGGTACCGCCGTACTGACCTGTCATCTGCTGCAAATCAGTGTGCAGCGTTATCTGCGCTGGCTGGCGATTCCGCTGTTTTTTCTACTGGTCGGTTTGCTGGGAATTCTGATTTCATTTACCACTCAACCGGCAAGTATGTTGTGTTCTGCGCAGATCGGCGGTCTTGCCATCGGCATTGATCCGGCAGGATTACAGGCTGCACATCATACCTTCTGGCGTAGTCTGGCCGCGCTTTCAGCAACTTATCTCTTTGTTTTAACTACGCCGTTTAACCAGCTGATCCGTTTACTGCAGATGAGCCGGTTACCGCATGTTCTGATCGAACACATGCTGCTGACATATCGTTTTATCTTCATTCTGATTGAAGAAGCGAGTGCCATTCGTCAGGCGCAATCACTGCGTTTTGGTTATATCTCGCTGCGCTGCAGCTACCGTTCCATGGCCATGTTGGTGGGGTTATTGCTGCAACGGGTGATTTACCGCTATCAGCAAATGGAAACGGCGCTTGATGTAAAACTCTTTGAGGGGGAATTTCATCTATGAGTCTGACGACCCGCCAGCTTTCTTTTCACTATCAGGCCGGAGAACCAGTGCTGCATGATCTTTCGCTCGATTTCACGCGCGGCAGGGTCATTGGCATTCTGGGGGCGAATGGCTGTGGTAAATCAACGCTGTTTATGAATTTGCTGGGTGTACTGAAACCGCAGCAAGGACAAGTGCTGTGGAATGGCGAGCCACTGAAGTATGACAAAAAAAGCCTGCGCCAACTGCGACAACAGATTTCCATGGTATTTCAGGATCCGGATCAGCAGATTTTCTATACCGATATCATGAGTGATATCGCATTCAGCCTGCGCAATCTGGGAATGGAAGAACACATTATCCAGCAACGCGTCAATCAGGCACTGGCGCTCGTTGACGCGGAATCATTCCGGCACAAACCCATTCAGTATTTAAGTCATGGCCAGAAAAAACGGGTCGCTATCGCAGGGGCACTGGTGATGGATGCCGATTACCTGTTACTCGACGAACCCACGGCTGGGCTGGATCCGGCCGGACGGCAGCAGATGATCCATATCATTGAACGGATCGTGGCACAGGGAAAACGGGTTGTGATTTCCAGCCACGATATCGATCTGATTTATCAGGTTTGCGATTATCTTTATGTGCTGTCACAAGGCCGTTTGCGGTGTGAAGGTAGTGAACGGGAAGTGTTTCTGCAAAGCCCGGTATTGCACGAAGCCGGGCTGGTTCAGCCATGGCTGGTCAAACTGCACACTGAATTAGGTATGCCGCTTTATAAAACGGAACAACAACTGTTTGCTGCGCATAACGGGCAGCCACTCATGCGGGAGGCATTATGAGTCAATCCATTATGATTCAGGGTACGGCTTCAGATGTCGGTAAAAGTGTATTAGTGGCTGGTTTATGCCGGATTTTTACGCAGGACGGACATCGCTGCGCTCCCTTCAAATCGCAGAATATGGCACTGAACTCCGGCATTACCGCGAACGGTGATGAAATGGGGCGGGCGCAGATTTTTCAGGCGGAAGCGGCCGGTATTGCGCCGGATGTCCGCATGAACCCGGTATTACTCAAACCAACCAGTGATCGCAAATCACAGGTGATCCTGATGGGTAAAGTGCTCTGTGATATGGATGCCCTCAGCTATCACCAGTTTAAGCCGCAACTGCAAAATCAGATCCATGAAGTGTATCAAAGCCTTGCCCGTGAACATGACATCATGGTGCTGGAAGGGGCCGGCAGCCCCGCTGAAATTAATCTGCGTGACCGCGATATCGTCAACATGGGCATGGCAGAGATGATTGATGCGCCAGTGATTCTGGTGGCAGATATTGATCGGGGCGGGGTGTTTGCCTCCATCTACGGTACGCTGGCATTACTGGCAGAATCTGAACGGGTGCGGGTTAAAGGCGTCATCATCAATAAATTCCGGGGTGATGTCGCGCTGCTGATGCCGGGCGTCCGTCAGATAGAAGAATTGACCGGCGTGCCTGTGCTGGGCGTCATGCCTTATCTGCAGGTCGATCTGGAAGATGAAGACGGGGTTGTTCTGCAGTCCGGTAAATACAAACAGGCGAAAGCCAACGATAAAGAAGAAAACACGCTTGATATCGTCGTTATTCAGTTACCGCATATTTCCAATTTTACCGATTTCAATGCGTTGGCAGCACAACCTGATGTCCGGCTGCGTTATGTCGCCCGACCTGAGTTGTTAGGGGCTCCTGATCTCATTATTGTTCCGGGCAGTAAAAACACGCTGGGTGATCTTTGCTATCTCAATGAGAGCGGGCTGGCTTCCTGCATCATTGCACAACATAACCAGGGGACTCCGGTGATCGGCATCTGCGGCGGTTTTCAGATCATGGGGAAACGGCTGATCGATGGCGTTGAATCCGGCATTGATGAAATGGATGGTCTGGGTCTGCTGGATTGTGAAACAGTTTTCGCCCGCAACAAGATCACGACACAGGTAACAGGGCAGATCCATCCTGGCGTGACGGGTCTTTTTGCGCCCGGCAAATCACTACCGCTGACCGGCTACGAAATTCATATGGGTGAAACGACCCGTGGTCAGCATACCCGGCCTTTCACTGTCATCACCTCCCGCAATAAACAAGCGCTTCAGTTTGAAGACGGTGCCATTAACGAACAGGGATCTGCTGCAGGTACTTACATTCACGGACTCTTTGATAACGCTGATTTCACCCGGACATTACTGAATCAGTTACGGGCAGGGAAAGGGATAGCGCCTTTACCGCTTTCACAATTCAGCTATCAGCTATATAAAGAGCAGCAATTTGACATTCTGGCAGACGCTATGCGTCAACATATTGATATAGAAGAGATTTATAAGATTATGCAACAACAGCAACAAAACAGGAGCGCAGTATGATCCTGATCACCGGTGGTGCCCGGAGTGGTAAAAGCCGACTGGCGGAACAATTCGCGGCAAAACAGGGCGATAACGTGCTCTACATTGCCACATCGATTGTGACTGATGACGAAATGGCGCAACGCATTGCCATCCATCAGCAAACCCGTTCGGCAGCATGGCAGACACATGAGGGATTCAGCCGCCTCGGCAATGTGATCCGTGAACGGGGTGCACAGCACGATGCCATCATGCTTGAGTGCATCACCACGATGATCACGAATCTGATGTTTGAAAACACAGGCGATATTCCGGCAGAAGAGATGGATTTTGTCGCGCTGGAAAACAAGATCAATCTGCAGATCGAACAGCTGATTGAGGGCTGTCAGCAGTGTCCTTGTCCGGTCTATATCGTCACCAATGAAGTCGGTTTTGGCATTGTGCCGGAAAATCTGCTGGCGCGCCGGTTCCGGGATATTGCCGGCCGGGTGAATCAGCGGCTTGCCGCCTTCGCGGACGAAGTCTATCTCGTCGTTTCCGGCATTGAATTGAAAATGAAAGGGTAGGCGGACGATATGAAACTCTTTCTGGCGATGCTGCAATTTATGACCCGTATTCCGGTGCCGGAATCATGGACCAAAGACCTGGATTTTAACCGTTCTGTCGAAGGTATTATCTGGTTTCCGCTGGTTGGTTTTGTTGTTGGTGCAGTGGCAACAGCCGTGTATTCCGTTGCGCTGCTCTGGTCAGACGTCTATCTGGCCTCCGCCTGTTATGTGCTGGCATTAGCATTAATCACCGGTGCGTTTCATCTCGATGGTTTAGCGGACACCTGTGATGGCATCTTCTCGGCCCGCAAACGGGAACGCATGCTCGAAATCATGCGCGACAGCCGGCTGGGTACGAACGGCGGACTGGCACTTATCTTTATCATTCTGTTCCGTGTGCTGGCTGTAGCGCACTTAGCTTCTGTATCGCAGGCGTTAACACCATTCCTGTTATGGGCGGCGCCGGTTGCCAGTCGGGCACTGATGGTTGTGCTGATGTACCGCCAGCCGTATGCCCGTGAAAGCGGGTTAGGGAATGTCTTTATCGGCAAGGTATCCGGTAAGCGAACCATTCTGACTTTATTGCTGGGGCTGGTGTTAGTCACCTTACTCGGACAGGGACAGTCGAGTATCGCTTTTCTGTTAACACTTTTATTTTCATATGGTTATCAGCGTTTTATTCATCATCGCCTGGGTGGTCAGACTGGCGATACACTGGGTGGCGGCAATGAACTGTTTGAGTTGTTTTTTATCCTGACGCTGTTGTAGGCAGCGAATTGAGCATGAATCGTCCAATAAAGTGAGGTAGCAATATGCATACTCTGGGTCAATTGATTGATCAGATAAAGCCGCTCGATCAAGATGCAATGAAACAGGCTAAACACCGGACAGACGGATTATTAAAACCGCTCGGCAGCCTGGGGCGTCTGGAAGATATCGTCACTCAATTGGCTGGTATTTACCGGACTCTGGAGCTGAAAACCGGGCGCAAACAGATCATTGTGATGGCAGCAGATCATGGTGTATTTGATGAAGGGATTGCGGTCACACCGAAAAATGTCACGGCGATTCAGGCTTTCAATATGACCCGAGGTTTAACCGGCGTTTGCGCTCTGGCTCACGCCGCCGGTGTTGAAGTGAATATCGTTGATGTGGGTATCGACTGCGATCCGCTGCCGGGTGTCCTGAATATGAAAGTCGCGCGGGGATGCGGCAATATTGCCAAAGAACCGGCGATGACGCGTGAACAGGCGGAACAGCTCCTGCTCGCCAGTGCAAATCTGGCCATGGCGCAGGTGGCGAATGGTGTCGCCATACTGGGTGTCGGGGAATTGGGTATCGGCAATACCACGCCCGCTGCTGCAATGGTCAGTGTCCTGACCGGCACGAAACCAGAGCAGGTTGTCGGGCTTGGCGCTAACTATCCGAGTGACCGGTTACACCACAAAATCGCTGTTGTTGAACAAGCTATCGCTTGTAACCGGCCTGATCCCAATGATGGTCTGGATGTGCTGGCTAAAGTGGGGGGGTTTGACTTGGTCGGTATGACCGGTGTGATGCTCGGTGGCGCAGCAGCGGGAGTGCCGATCGTACTGGATGGTTTTCTCTCCTACGCCTGTGCACTGGTTGCCTGTCGTATTGCACCCCAAGTCTGGCACTATCTGTTGCCTTCTCATTTATCCGCAGAAAAAGGCTCTTGTGTCGCCTTGGCGCATATGGATTTAAAACCGTTTTTGCAGCTCGACATGCGTTTAGGTGAAGGAAGTGGTGCAGCAATCGCCATGCAGATCATTGACGCCGCCCACTCCATGTACAACCGGATGGGGAAACTGGCCGATGATAATTTAGCTTTGCCAGTGCCATCCTGATTGGTATCAAAACATATTTGCATATCCATAAATGAGCCCTGTAAAAGGGGCTCAGTTTTACATATTGAAAATCAAAGCACCGGAACACGAATAAGTTTAAAATCAGCTGATTAGACGCAGAACGAATGGATAGTCATGGCTGATATTTGGTTACATAGAAAACAAGAGTTAATTCGTGTCATTAATCAGGTGACTGATACCGATTACGATGACTTAGACATGTCTGTGGTATTGAATGTTTTGTGGACCGCTGACGATGAAGAACGTGACTATTTGAATTCAGTACTAAGAGGCATGATCTCGGGTAGTTTTGATGAAAGTAACTACTCGAAATCATTTCTGGAGCAGTTAGACCTGATCTGTGGTGTTCCGGTTGAGGCACGCGACTATCAGGAGGAAGAGAACGACAGCGAAGAATCTGAACTGGAAGATGAACTCGTCGATGAGAGGGAAACCAATACAGGTCGCAGTTGGATAATCTGTTTTCTTTCATTAAGTGCGGTAATATTTTCTTTATATATGAACAAAGCCACTTTTAATATAGCGGCCATTCTGGAATCGTTTCCGAAATGGCCATATTTCTGGTTTGAGTTCACACTCGTTGTTGTCGGCTTAATATTTACAGCCTATATAATTAAATCCATAGTAAATACCATTGCTGAACATGTGGCTACAGTTGGGTATTTATTGCTATTTATGCCATTACTCTGGGTATTAAAGGGGTTCACCTTTAGTTCATCGCTATGGTTGTATGCCAGTGGGGCTTTATTGCTTATTTTCATCACCTCACTGAGTCGTATTTGTAGTCGGAAAACCATAGGATAAAACAGTCTCTTACAGTATCTGCTCTGCAAATAAAAGCAGGGCGATTACTATCATCGCGATACCGGATATCTGACTGACGATCTGGGCGGCTCTTGGGCGTGTGCGTAATATCGTTTGCGAGCTGAAACCCACCAGAAAATAAACCACACCACAGCTGAATAAATGAATCAGGCCGAGTGAAATGATCTGAACAGGGATCGACCACGAACCCGCCGGATCGGTGAACTGAGGCAACAACGCAAGAAACAACAGGAAGACTTTGGGGTTCAGACCACTCACGCAAGCCCCCTTTATAGTCCAGCGACGCCATGAGCTGGTTTCCTGAATTTCTCCGGCGTTTGGTACAGATGGATGAATGAACATATTGATACCAAGCCACAACAAATAAGCCGCACCAATGACAGTCAACACCGTAAGAGCGATGGGATTCCCTGCAACAAGAGCACCGATGCCGGCCGCTACAATTAATATTGCGATAAAGTGTCCCAGCAACAATCCGGATACCGCTGGTATCACCACCCGGCCGTGCATACCGGCCGAGATCGCGTAGGCCCAATCCATGCCTGGCGTGATCACAAACAGGATTGAAACCGCCCAGAATGCAGCGAATAAGCTGACCGCCATATTTTTTACCTCTTGCAATTCTTTGACTATGAAGAAGGAACTTCCAATCTTCGGTTGATATTGGAAATAATATTCCTAAGACATTAGAATGTGCTTTCAAATGCTTGCTTATAAACTGGTAAAGCAGGGAGAATTTTCTAAATGGATAACATTGACCGCAAGATCCTTGCTGAACTGCAGTCTGACGGGCGTTTATCTGTCACTGAGTTAGCGGATCGCATTGGACTAAGTCTCTCGCCCTGTCATCGCCGGGTACGTGCACTGGAGCAATCCGGAGTGATCAGAGGCTACAAGGCGCAGCTTGATCCGGGTAATCTTGGTTTTAATTTTTCAGCACTGGTTTTTGTCACGCTCAGAGAAGGTGACCGGCAGGCTGTCGAAGCTTTTGAAACTGCGGTGATGGAAGTGCCTCAGGTCATTCAGGCGCAACGGCTTTTCGGCGATCCGGACTACCTTCTCCAGGTCGTATCCCGTGATTTATCGGCCTTCCAGCAGCTTTACGATGAACAACTTTCCTCTCTGCCGAGTGTTCAGCGCCTGATATCTACTCTGGTCATGAAAAATGTCGTTCAGGATCGTCCTCTGCCGTTGTGAATCATGTGAACATTCCCATTTCCAATATAACCAATTGTGAGAGGTTTATTCGCTGTCATTTACGGTTTCCATTTGTTTGGTTAAAGATATTTAAGTGGCAACTGGATTCAGCTAAAAATGATTCCGGCCTTATTTCTGGCATCGGTAAGTATTTTCATAACTGACAAGGAGTGTTCTAAATTTTTGTAACATTCATCATAGGCTTGTCTTGAAAACATATCGTTGAATGCTTTCATTTCATAAACCATATGGTTATCAAATTCGTTCTCATTGAGTGTTTGTGTATCACCATCAATCACTACTTCAACGGAACGGGCAATATTAGGCGAGCTGGCTAATTTAAGGTATCCATTAATCCCCTGAATGATTGTCTGACTTGGGCTCGCAGAATCTTTTGCACCCGTACAGACTGAAATAAAATCAGGATATTGCATGACTACCACACCGGATGTATCAATTCCGTTAAAGCCTTTATTGCAGAAATATTCAATTTTCTCCGGCATGCCGAACAAGAAGCATGAAAGGTGAATGTTGTAGATATTAATGTCATACAGTGAGCCACCCGACATTGCCGGATCAAATGCAGGGTGAACCTGACCTGCCAGATATTGGTTATAGCGGCTGGAAAACTGTGAATAGTTACTTTGCACCAGTTTAATTTGCCCGATCCTGGATAAGTGTTCTTTCATAAGAAGAACGTTCGGCGCATAAATGGTTGTGATGGCTTCAAATAGAAACAGTTTTTTATCTTTGGCTAAATTGGTCAGCTGCAAAGCTTCATCATAATTGGATGTAAACGGCTTTTCGCTGATCACATTTTTATTTGCCTGAAGTGCTTTCCATGCGTAAGAAAAATGCAATTTATTCGGAATACCCAGATAGACAAAGTCGATGGCCGGATCGGCGAGGAACAAATTAAAGTCTGTATAAATCTTATTGATGGCGAATTTACTCTGATAACTTTTCGCAAGTTCAAGATCGCTTTCGAGTACACAAATGGCCTCACAACACACATTTTCTGTCATCGTAAGCGCTTCAAGGCACCATTTGACGATATTACCTGCACCGACAATACCAAGACGCATAATTAATTTCCCTTAAATGATCGCTTATAAAAACTTAAGTAAATATCCAGTTTGTGCGCGTTTTTGTCAAGTTATTGTACGTGCAATATGCGTGTTTGTGATGTGTGGTAAGTTTTTGTGCGTGAAGTGTTCTATATGGATTCATATGAATGTATTTGTTGGCTTTATTTGAATCATTTATGCTTTTAATCAGGCAAAAGATGATGTGTTTGGGTGAACCTGATGCGAAAATAAGTTAATGTAAGGCAAAATAATTGATACTTTTCATATCAGATATGACTCAGCGGGATGAATCTATGACTCAGGAAGAACGCTTAATTGAATTAGAAGAACTTGTCCGGAGTCAGGGAAAAGTAACACTTGAATATATTTGCCAGCAGTATCAGATCTCGTATGACTCTGCCCGCAGGGATTTAGTCAAACTGACGAAGATCCCCGGTATTATCCGGATCCGTGGTGGCGCTATTCTTTCAGAGAAACGAGTGAGCCTGTCGTATAACCAGCGAAATGAATTTAATCCGGTCAAAGAAGTACTGGCTCGCCGCGCTTTGACGATTATTAATGAGAATGACATCATATTTCTTGATGCGGGTACCACCACGGCTGCACTGGCACATCATTTACAGACACCAACCAATATCATTACCAATTCTCTCGAAGTTCTGAATGAAATAAGCGGAAAAGAAAACATAAAAAAATGTGTTTTGGGTGGGACATTTGATGAGTTCTCACATACGATTTTAGGTAACATCACCATTGAACAAATTAAACGATATCAGGCTGATAAAACATTTATCGGTGTGAGTGCATTGTCAGAAGCGGGCATTACAACTGATACAGAATTGGATGCATTACTTAAAATGGCAATGGCTCAGCAATCGAAGCTGGTTATTTGTATCGCTACCTTCTCAAAATTTAATACTCAGCTTATGTATCAATCATGCCAATGGTCTGATATCGATTATGTTATTACGGATAAAATGCCGCCGGCTAATATCTTAAAGCTAATCGAAGCGAATGAGGTTGAACTCATCGTTGTAACTGACGAGTCGGCACCGGCAGATTCCTGATGCCAACTGTCACTTTAATTAAGAAAGCCAACCGGTGCAGAAACACCAGCCACTTCGTTTAATAATTTTAACCGGTGTTGGCTGGTATCAATTTCGAATAGTTGTAAGCAATCCGATGCCTGAGCGGCAACAATGATTTGATGATCGTTGATATAAAGATCTCTTGGGGTTAAGCCGGTCCGAATCCGGTCACATACCGTTAAGGTACCGGTCGCGGAGTTGATTTTGAACAGCACTAACGTATTTTCTCCCCGGTTGGTAATCAGCAAATATTCGCCATCCGCTGTCATTGCACAGCCGGCGGCACTATTTATAATCACTGTATTACCATCCAGCGTTGATATTCTTTGAATTTCATCGATTCCAAAGTCACGCAGGGCATATACAGCGACGGTGTTTGATATCTCATGTAATAAATAGGCAAATCTGTTATCAGGACTGATCCGCATGATCCTTGGGCCAGAGCCCAGCGGGCAGTCGATGAAAACATCCTTGATAAGATGAAGTTCATGGTTCTTTATCGAATAAAAACTGACGAAATCAATCCCCATATCCACCGAGTAAGCATGTAGTCCATCACGCATTGCGCATATATGGTGCGGGTGTGTATCTGTCTGACGTATGTCAGCGCTTCTCGGGCGATAAAGATGTTTATCGACACTTGTTATCTGAATTTCATCTGCAGCTTCAAGGATCACGTCGACGCCATCATAAAATGATGAACCGAGCAGATGATTTGTATGATTAATACGACCAAATGACGTAATAAAAACCGGAATAGTCTGTTTATTCAAAAAGGTCAGATTGAATGCTTCATCGAGGGAGAAAGTCAGAATACCCGGTTCTTTGTTATTTCCCAGATAAGACATATACAGTCTGTTGTCAGTAGCGATAATTGCACCGGGCTTCATTTCGCAAGGATATACAAGTGTTGCCTGAATGCTCTTGTTACTTACATCAACAGAATAAAGGCCACGGCCATTACCCTGATTATCACCATATCCCACTGCAAAGGTTTTAAAACTCACAGGATAACTCCTTGTTCGATGACCTCACCGCACCATTGATCAAATTCAGGATCATTGACCTTCAGGTCTGGGTGTTTGTCCATATAGTCTAAATACAAACGGATACCATCGCTCATGGATATATGACATTGAAAGTCAGGACATACCTTCTTGATTTTTTGATTATTAAATATAACGGAATATTGTTTGTCACCCTTGATGGACATTCTGAAATCGTATTTTTTACTCTTTTCCAGCAAATCGGTCGGGATGTGTACAATTTGAATATCTTTATTCAGCTGTCTGGCCAGTTCGTGATAGATCATATTCCAGGTGAGAATTTCATCACCGGTTAAATGATAAATCTCACCGATCGTTTGCGGATGATTAATGAGCGGGATAAATCCCCGACAAAAGTCATTACTGTGCATGGGTACCCAGGTTGAGGTACCGTCGCCATGAATAATTATGGGTTTATCATTCAGAATTCTGTCAATAACGGACCAATAGCTTTTCCCTTTGACACTTAAGGGAAGTTTATCTTTGCTGTAGGTTTGCGAAGGGCGGACGATCGTCACCGGGAATTGCTGCTCGTGATACGCATTCAAAAAAAGCTGTTCGCATTTCAGCTTGGTCTGCGCATAAGTACTGAAAGGATTACCACATTCAGATTCTTCTGTGAGTACGATATTCTTTTCACGATCTAAAACAGTGACTGTGCTGATAAATATGAATTGTTTTATTTTATTAGCGAATGCATTTATATTCACTTCCGCTTGCGTAAGTGTTTGAATTGCAAAGTTAATAACAATATCTATAGCGTACTGTTCTTGTAATGATTGTAATAAATTGAAATCTTCTGTGTTACCTGAAATATAGGTAATGTTCGGTTGTAGTTGCTCTATTTTCTTTCTGCCAAGAACATATACCGAGTGGCCCATTTCTGCCAATTGCCAGGTGATCGGTGAACCAATATTCCCCAGACCACCAATAAGTAAGATATTCATTTTCACCTCATACATTATCAGCACCGATAACAGCAGGAAGCGGACTTAAGTTTTCCTGCGCCATCACTTATGATCGCGTAAGTGAATATCCGGTCTGTTCGGGTTTTTGTCAAGGATTACGCGTAAATTTTGTGCGTATTTGTAAGGTGTGATAAGGCTTTATGCATGGGGTTTCGATAGGGAGCATTTGAAACATTTTGTTTCAGGTGAAGAATCATTTCCTGTATTTATCGTCTGTTTTACCTGGCTTAGAGTGATTGGATTTAATCCCGTAACGACAGGACTTCGCGATGCGCAACCGGAACATGACACTCTTATTCACCACGGCAATACTATGTTCAGCGACGGCGGTGGCTCAGACAGCTCCGGACAGTTTTCAGACCTGGCTGAATGAGTTTATAGCGCCAATACATGCCAATAAGTGGGATAACGAGAAAGAAATATCGCTTCAGACAAAGTCTGGTTTATTGAAAGGTATGGAAACTGATGGGATCCAGATTTTCCGCGGTATCCGCTATGCTGAGGCGCCGGTCGGGGAACGCCGTTTTGCGCCGCCAGTCAGAACCAAATCATGGGAAGGCGTTAAAGACGCAACCCGGTTCGGTTCTATGTGTTTACAGCCAGGAGCTGGTGATTTTTCTGAAGATTGCCTGTTTCTGAACGTTTGGGCTCCGGCTGTACAGAGTAATGAAAAGCTGCCGGTATATGTATTTATCCATGGTGGCGGGTTCAGTATGGGCTCAGGATCGCAGCCACTTTACGAAGGAACGTCACTGGCCAAATCTGGCGTCGTGGTTGTCACGCTGAACTATCGCCTCGGAACGCTGGGTTTCCTTCCGTCTAAAGCCGCTTTCGAAAAGTACGGTACGACAGGAAACTGGGGCGTTCTTGATATGATTGCTGCGCTTGAGTGGGTTCAGGACAACATTCGGGCATTTGGTGGTGATCCGGCCCGGGTGACAATTGGTGGTGAATCAGCCGGTGCATTTGCAGTCAGCACGTTGATCAACTCACCGAAAGCCAAGGGTTTATTTAATCAGGCCATCATGCAGAGTGGGGCATTGCCGATGGTAACCGCGGTCGCGCCTTCTACAGCACTTTCTTTTGCTAAAGCAAAGACGGAGTCAGCTAAATATTTTGCGGAATTTGACCTGAAGGATGACACAAAAGGCCTGTCGTCTCTGCGTAAGATCCCTGCAGAAAAAATTATATCAACTCAGTTGAGCTACCCTGAATTGCGGATGCCGCAAGTCGGTGGGTTCTGGCCTGTACCCGACGGATATGTTTATAAAGCTAATCCTGTTGAGCAGATTAAAAAAGGTAATATTAATCAGGTCAAACTGCTGGCGGGCTTTAATACTGACGAAGGAAATCTGTTTATTCCTCCGACAACAACCGAAGCAGACTATAACACCCTGGTTGGAAGTGTATTTGGCAAAAATGCTGCGAAGGTAATGGCCCGTTTCCCTATGACTAAGGACAAGAATGTTCACAGTCAAATGAATGATGTGATTACTTTAAGCCTGTTGCGTAGTGGAACGTACCGGTACGCGGATGCTCTGGCTAAAAAGAATGATGTGTATATGTATCATTTTGACTATGTTGACCCAATGATTCGTCCAACTGGATTGGGTGTTATTCACGGTTCAGAAATAAAATATGTATTCCATAATTTTATGGGCGAAATTAATAAAGATACAGACGCTAAAAAGATAGCATCGCTAATGCAGGCCTCATGGGTTAATTTTATCAAAACCGGCAACCCAAATAAGGGTATGACATTGCCTGATAATAATCAGTGGGATAAATATAATCCTTCTGCACCGGCGGAGCTTCATATTTCAGTAAAGCCAGCCATGCAGTCCATGTATAAAGAAGAGGATGTGAAGTTTATTAATCAGCTTCTTCAGCAGCAAAAATAAGCGAATAGTAAAAAGCCGTCCGGATGTGGACGGCTTTCTCTATATAATCACGATGTTTTACCTGAAATTAATCACACCGGCATCATGCACAGTTAATGTACGTATTAATAGCTAAGTCATCGACCAGCTCAGGCAGAATATCTTTGAGCTTCAGCAGATAAGGCTGTTCACTATGAAAATCAAATGCTGCTTTATCTTTATAATGCTCAATTACTGCAAATAATAAAGGATTTTCAGACCCCTGATGCAGGGTGTAACTGATGCAGCCTGCTTCTTGCCGGGTTGGTTCAACCAAAGCAGTTAGCGCTTCTTTTAATTTGTTTTCACAATCTTTTTTTGCGGTAAACGTTGCAAGACATGTCAACGATGCGGTCATATTGTTAAATCCTTATTGTAAGAAACTAACTGTTTTTCTTAAGCGTTTCTGAATAAACTTCGCCGGAAATGGCCCAGTTTTTCAGTTCGACATCATTAAAGATTACGTAAACATACTGTGGATCAACTCCGGTATGTTTAGCAATTGAATCCGTAACATCTTTTGCAATTTTTTGTTTTGATTCGTCTGAACGGCCTTCAAACATCTGAATATTTACAACTGGCATAAAAAAATCCTCAACGTAGACAGTAAATGGCTATTGAAATAGCATCACCGGATGCTGTTTACATCGTAAGCGGATACTTTTAGTGAATAAATATGGTATAAGTGGATTCACTGTAGAGAAAAACGCTACTAATTGAATGCACCGTCTTCTGCCTGACGAGCCAGTTCATCGACGATATACCGGACATTCGGAAGTAAATGTCTTGTTTTAGGCCAGATAACGTTAAGTTCTATCGGTGCGGGTATACATTCTTCGAGAACGATGCGTAATTTTCCCTCTTTAATATGCTGGGTCAGCAAGGATTCCGGAAACTGTGTCAGACCACTTCCGGCCAGACAGGCCTGGATCATGGCATCGCCATCACTGATCTGGTGTGTAGGGGTAGGGTTGAAACGAACATCGTTGCCATGTTTATCTTTTACCAGCCAGCTAAGCGGGCTTCCTTTACGATAACCCATGATACACCGGTGTTTTTTCAGATCGTCAAGATCGACTGGTGTGCCGAACCGTTGCAGATAGTCAGGTGATGCGCACATTACGAGTCGTTGATAGCCCAGCTTTTTCGCAACCAGATCGGTCGAGTCTTTTACTTCGCCAAAACGTATACAAAGATCAATGCCTTCTTCAATCGGATCGATAATTTTATCGTTAAACGTCAAAGTGAGTTTCAGTTCGGGGAATTGCGTTTCTATACCCAACAGGATGGGCATCATCACCGCTCTGCCGAAGGCGGCGGGCATATCTATCTTGACGTTGCCACTCGGAACGTTCTGTCTGTGTAATACAGTTGCTTCTGCTGAATTCAATGTATTCAGAGCAACAAGGCAACCTTCGAAATAGGCTTCTCCGGCTGTGGTCAAACTGAGTTTACGGGTTGTCCGGTGGAAAAGCTTTGTCCCAAGCCGTTGTTCCAGCTGAGATATACTTTTGCCCACTGCAGATTTTGATATTCCCAGTTGTTCGGCTGCCTGAGTAAAGCTTTGCGACTGTGCGGTGGTTACAAAATGCACCACGCCTTTCAACATATCAGTAGAGATAAAGCCAGACATTATAGATTTACCACCGGAGGTGTTTCATTACAGAAATAAACGCTCAGGTGTGTTTAACTGAAATATCTCATCAATTCAAGGTTATTAAGTCCGAATTGTCGCATTATTCTAATTAGAAACAATCTGTTTTCACTATCGACTCATAATCTGCATTTATCCCGACGTCATTTCCCTTAAAAATAAGCAGTAACAAAGTAATCTTTTTCAGAACTGTTTTTATTACTGTGGGAAGGAAGTGTATTCATGGCCAGTGAAACTATTTGGGTAGATTTAAAAGCGGCGGCAGAAGGGATTGGCGTGAAACAGAATCCTAATCTGTTATTGCGCTGGGAAGAAAACGTCAAAGGTTACTCTGCATTGAAAGTGCAACCTTTGGCAAAAGAATTCAAGGTAGAAGATAAGTGGGTATTGCTCTTCGATGCCATTCAGTTTGAAGAAGCAATTGTGGAATTTGATGCGCTGGGCCAGAGTGAACCACCACAGAGTAACTTCCTGGGTGTGGCTTTTCATGCCACCGACGACATTACGCACGATGCAGTTTATTTCCGGCCGTTTAATTTCAGAGCAGAAGATCCGATCAGAAGAATTCATGCGGTTCAGTATGTTTCACATCCGGAATATCCATGGTTTGATTTACGCCGTGATATGCCTGAGCAGTATGAAAAACCGGTTTTGCCTGCACCTGATGGTGACTCATGGTTTCATGCAAAAATCGAAATCAAACGTCCGGCCATTCGTGCTTTTGTTGAACATGCTGACGAAGCGAGTCTGGTGGTGAACGAATTAATTCCCCGGAAAGAAACAAGTTTCGGATTATGGTGCGGGCCGGGTGTTGGCGGTTATTTTGCTAATCTCAAAGTGACTATTCTGAAGTAAATCACTGGCAGCATTGGGCCGCTAATGATATGAAAACAAACGGGCTGGTCATCAAAACAATCAGAGGGGTAAACCGGTGGAACGACTGGACTGTGATCGAATGTTTGTTGCTGTCATGGATGTTGGTAGTTTTGCCAGCGCGGCCCAACGATTGGGAATAAGCAGTGGGCAAGCCTCCAAACTGATTTCGAGGCTGGAGCAGAATTTAGGTGTACAACTTTTCAAACGCAGCACCCGAGCGTTAGCCGCAACGGAGATCGGACTGGCTTATTATGAACGCGTGAAAAGACTGCTCGATGACTACGACGCTCTGAATGATGACATTCGTAACACGTCAGATTCTCCCGCCGGCAAGGTGCGTATTTCAGCGCCGGTAACGTTTGGTTCAATGCAACTGGCAACGCATCTGATCGCTTTTGCTCAGCGTTATCCGCAGATCGAACTGGATGTCAGTTTTTCTGACAGACTGGTCAACGTCGTGGATGATGGTTTTGATTTGGCATTACGGATCGGAAAACTGTCTGACAGTAGCCTGATAGCCAGAAAACTGTGCGATATCCGGGTGATCCATGTGGCGTCGCCCGGCTATCTTAACGAGCGGGGAATGCCTGCGCACTGGCATGAATTATCCCAACATGAATGTATTCTGGATACCAATTTTCGTGATCCGTTTATCTGGCCATTTCTGGATCAGAATAAGGTCATTGATGAATACCCGGTCAATGGCCGTCTGAAATTTTCCAATGCGGAAGTCTGTCTGAAAGCGGCCTGTGCCGGGCTGGGGATCGCCCGGTTACCGTCGTTTGTCGCTGCTGATGCGCTGAGAGCAAAAGAAGTCGTGCCTGTGCTGACCAATTGTGACCTCCCGATATTAGGGCTGTATGCGCTGTATCCGCCGGCAAAGCATCTGGCCAGAAAGTCCCGCGCAGTGATCGATTTTCTCGTTACCGCGTTATCCGGTGAGCCAGGGTGGGAGAAAGGGTGGTGATTACTTCCAATATGGAAGCAATATTCCCCTTTTTGAGGGGATAATCCTTTTTAAGGAAGTCAGCTACATTAACTCTCGTCAACATTCACAGACTGAGAGGAAATCATCATGACTAATAACCATACCGCCCCTTATGCCGCACTGATTATGCGTCTTGCATTGGGCACCCTGTTTCTGGCTCATTTCGGCCTGAAATATTTTGTGTTTACACCGGCCGGTACGGCTCAATTTTTCACATCCCTCGGCCTTCCGGGCGGACTGGCTTATTTAACCATGGGCGTGGAACTGATTGGGGGCATAGCGTTAATCCTTGGTATCTATGCACGTATCGTCGCTGTCGCGCTGATCCCGATATTACTGGGCGCGATCATCACTGTGCACGGGTCTGCCGGATTCTTCTTCAGCAATCCAAACGGTGGCTGGGAGTTCCTGGCATTCTGGATTGTCGGACTGATTGTACTTGCGCTGACCGGCGACGGTAAGTTTGCCCTGAAACCTACTATGATGAAAAAATAGGCAGGCCAGCCATGTTAGTAAATGGAAAATGGAACGCAAACTGGCATCCGGTGCAGGCATCGGATGCAAAAGGTGGCTTTGTCCGTCAGATCTCCGGTTTCCGTAATTGGGTTACTCCGGACGGAAAACCGGGGATAACCGGCACTGGCGGATTTAACGCTGAGCCTGATCGCTATCATCTGTATGTCGCACTGATTTGCCCCTGGGCATCGCGGACGCTGATCGCTCGTAAGTTAAAAGGGCTGGAATCAGTGATCAGTGTGTCAGTGGTAGAGCCATGGTTACTGGATCAGGGCTGGCATTTCGGTGATTACCCCGGTGCGGATCGTGATGAACTCAATGGCGTGGAATGGTTACACCAGCTCTACACACAAGCGGATGCAAATTATACCGGCCGTGCGACGGTGCCCGTCTTGTGGGATAAAAAGCACAAAACCATCGTGAACAATGAATCAGCCGATATTATTCGTATGCTGAACAGTGGTTTCGGTGAGCTGGCATCAAGCGATATCGATCTGTATCCCGCAGCACTCAGTAATGAAATCGATACGCTGAATGACGAGATCTACCAGAAACTCAATAACGGTGTTTACCGCGCCGGATTTGCGACTTCTCAGGTGAGCTATCAGGAAGCCTGTGAGGATGTATTCCATATGCTGAACTCACTGGAACAGCGATTCAGTGATGGACGGGAATTTCTGATTGGCGGTCAACTAACGGAAACAGATATCCGGTTGTTTGTCACGTTGATCCGTTTTGATGCTGCTTATCACGGGTTGTTTAAGTGTAATTTACGACAACTCAGAGCATATCCATTGCTCAATGCCTATGTGAAACGCATGCTGACGATTCCCGGTATTCGTGAAACAGTGAACATTGATCACATCAAACAGGGCTACTACTCGATTAAAGCACTGAACCCGAATGGCATTGTCCCGGCAGGCCCGGACATGAGCGATTACGGATATTAATGGGTATCAAGATGGCAAAAACGATTTAGTCATTCCATGGACTGAAAGCGAAAAAGCGGCAGCACAACTCACTGCAGCGGTTTGTTTTTGGATCTTCATTTATAGGGGATAAATTCAAATTATCCCCTATAGAGGCTATATATGATTTAACTGCTGAAGGGGATAGAAAGCCTCAGTAACATTAAGCGCGTGGCCACATAGGCGCAGAAACCGGACCCCAACCCAGGAAATAGCCGAAGTGAATATTCATCTCACCAATTGGTTCGATGAAACGGCTGTTGATTAACGGGCCAGCATCAACAGCATCGAATCCCAGAGATTTTACTAACGCAGAGACCTCTGCTTTCGCACCGGCGTCATCAGCTGCAACGAAAACCTGCAGCGTTTTTCCTGCACGAGCTTCAGTCGGCAATAATTGCGCAAAAATGGTGTTAAATGCTTTCACGACTTTGGCCTGTGGTGCCAGTTTCTGGATCTCTTCCGCTGCAGATGTCGTATGACCAATCAACAAGCTCTGAAAATCTGGTGTGATTGGGTTTGAGATATCAATGATGATTTTCTTGGACAGATCACCGGCTGCTTTCAGCGTTTCTTCTGCAAAAGGGAACGGGATCGCCAGAATCACAACATCAGCCATTTTTACCGCAGCTTCAATATCACCGCCGACTGCGCCATGACCAATTTGTGAGGCCAGTGTGGCGGCTTTCGCCATATCGCGGCTGCCAATCGTCACTTCATGCTTTGCCTGAGCAAGAATAGATGCCAGACCTGAACCCATATTACCTGTGCCAATCACTGCTACTTGCATTGTTTTTCTCCTTTGTGAATAGGCACTCACTATAAAAAGGAAGGCAGGGGTGGATAAATATCCATCTTGATTCAACACTTGTAATGAATTATTTCCAATTCGATTAGAAACATTATGTTGTCAATGTGTAAACATTTCGGCTATTTATCCCAATGATCAGTTCCTTTATTGTGAACTGATTTCTGTCCGAGATTGCCCGTAAACGGTGCCGTTTCATGAGCTTGCACCTGATGTGATGTGGAGAAGAAATGGATCGTTTATTCAGCATGACCGTGTTTGTCAAAGCCGTAGAGTTGGGCTCATTTTCCGCGGCTGCAGATGCACTGCAAATGTCACCACAGCTCGTTGGGAAAAATGTCCGCATGCTCGAGCAGCATTTAGGCGTCAGATTGTTGAACAGAACAACCCGCAGTCAGCATTTGACAGAAATCGGCGCCACTTTTTATGAGCGGGCCCGGAATATTCTGGCGGAAATGGAGATTGCAGAAGGGCTGGCAGCACAGACGCGCATCGTTCCCAGAGGGAATCTTCGGATCAATGCTTCTGTGACGTTTGGTGTGCATGCGCTGACACCGAAGATTGCGGAATATATGCAGTTATATCCTGAAATTTCTGTCGAATTATGTTTATCGAACCGCTACATCGATCTGATTGATGAGGGTTTTGATGCGATATTCCGGATCGGTGAGCTTTCAGACAGTGGTTTGATTGCCCGTCAGCTACGGCCTTATCGCCTGATTTTATGTGCCTCGCCCCGTTATCTGGAAACCCATGAGCCTTTATTAACACCTGATGATCTGACGCGTCATGAGTGCCTGGGATTTTCACATACTGAACTGCGGACGACCTGGACATTCGATGGTCCTGATGGTCATAAAACCGTGCAAGTGAAAGGGCGTCTGATGTCAGATAGTGGCGAAGCCATCGTCTGCGCCGGTCTGTGTGGGGCTGGGATCATGCTGCAACCATCCGAATTGGTCACGCCCTATCTGCAGTCCGGGCAGCTTGTGGAAATTTTACCGGAATACAAAGCGCCAACCCGGCCAATGCATCTGGTACATACCCCCGATCGACGAATGACGCCTAAATTGCGTAGTTTTGTTGATTTCATTGTCGCCAGTTTTGGTATCAATCAAACCGAACAGGCATAGGTGATCATGTTGAGCCGAAGTGTTTGTACATGCGGGAAATTTAAATATTGTGAACCGTCACAATGCAAAGGACGCCCACTGCCGAAAAAGCGAGGGGCAGCTGATCGGCGAACAGGCCGTTTCGGGCAGTTAGAGCCAATCTCGTTTCATGAGAACAACCTCGAGTCATCCGTTCTGCAGACCGAAGTTAAAGCGATAACTGCCAAATCTATTATCAGCACCAATCAATCGCCGGATATCCCATGGTCTAAAACCGTCAATCCGTATATCGGCTGTGAGCATGGCTGCATCTATTGTTACGCCAGACCAACACATGCTTATTACAACTTGTCGCCGGGTCTCGATTTTGAATCAAAGCTATTTGTAAAAACCAAAGCAGATGAATTATTACGGGCTGAATTTTCGAAACCGGCCTACAGACCTGCGGTGATAGGGCTGGGAACTAATACTGACGCCTATCAGCCGATTGAGCGCAAATTTGAAGTCACACGGCGTTTGCTTCAGGTGATGGAAGAATTCCGGCATCCGGTTTCCGTTCTGACCAAAAACAGTCTGATTGAACGGGATATCGATATTCTGCAACGTCTGGCAGAAAATAATCTGGTTGAAGTGCATTTTACGCTCACCAGTCTGCAGCACGAACTCAGCCGGATTCTTGAGCCCCGCGCTTCTTTGCCCAAAGCCCGCTTAGACACTATCAGACGATTATCAGAAGCCGGTATTCCGGTAAAAGCGATGTTCTCGCCAGTGATTCCGGGCGTCAATGATCATGAAATGGAAGCCGTCATGACCGCTGCACGAGCGGCCGGAGCGACCTGTATGGGATATATCCTGATCCGTCTGCCACATGAAGTCAGAGGACTCTTTTCCGACTGGCTGGAACAGCACATGCCGCATTTAAAAAACAATGTCATGAGCCGCATTGATGAATGTCGGGCTGATTTCAGTAAGCAGTTCAGTTTCGAAACCAGAATGACAGGTGAGGGGCTTTTAGCGGCACAGCTGTTTAGTCAATTTCGGGGTTACTTCCGGCAATTGGGGTTTCGGGAGATTAGTCCGGACGATTTAGATCACTCACTCTTTACCCGGCGATTTAGTTCACCGCAACTGGAGTTATTTTGATCCAGATTATTACCATCTTAATAAAGCAAAGAAGCGGGCATTTTACGACGATATTTATCGCTCAGTGGCCCGATGTCAGCTGACCAACAGCCAAACCGACTATGCATGAGGTCAGGCTCAGCTGAACGGTTGGCATGCTGATATTAAAGTAAGTCACGACACGCTGGTTTTTTGTCGTGCGACATACAGACCCACGTATTTTGGTATACATTTATATAGATATCTCCAATTGTTACCTACACATTAAATTCGCAGGATTGTGGCAAGGCTAAGCAAGGTAAGTACTCAAAAGGGCTTGTATTTATGAGTTGATCGAGGGAAAAATCATGCTGAATTTCAAGAAGATTCTATTAGTTAGCAATGGAATGTTAGAAGTAAAAAACTCATTAAAACATGCTGTTCGCTTAGCTCATCAGAACCAGGCAAAGCTGGATGTGTTGATTGTTTGTCCTGAATTTCCCAAAGAATTGTCTGAATATAAGCCTGTTTTTGAATTTTCCATAGCGGACAAATTTAAGCATGAACTCAAGGCTACCCGAAGTGAATTTGCTGCGAACGAGTCTGATGTCGCTTTGAACTTCAAGATTGAATATAGCAGTATCCCATCGATCTACATCATTCGTCATATCATCAAAAACGGTTATGACCTGTTAATTAAAGATGCAGAAAAGATTGATGATGAACGTGGTTTCAAAGCAATCGATATGGACATTTTACGTAAATGTCCCTGCCCGGCGTGGATATCAAAGGCAACACATAAAAAGGATCATGAAAAGAATATCGCAGTTGCAATTGACCCATTAAGTCCGACTGCGGAGGGCCATTCTCTATCATTACATTTACTCGAGATTTCAAGGTCACTCGCCGACACCTATAATGGAAAACTTAAAATAATATCTTGTTGGGATTATATATTTGAAGAATATTTGTCGAGGAATATGAGTGTTAAAGTAGACACGGATGATCTCGTCAAGTTTGTTAATGCAACAAGCCAACATCATCATGATGCATTAAATAAACTAATCCAGGAATTTGCTATCACTGAAAATTATGAGGTTGCTCATGTTCGAGGGAGTCCGGATGAAGTCATTCCTCAATTCATCACTGAGAACGACATTGATATATTAGTGATGGGGACTGTTGGTCGAAGTGGCATTCCTGGTTTTGTAATCGGTAATACAGCAGAGAATGTACTACAAAATTTAAACTGCTCGTTGATTGCGATTAAACCGAACGGGTTTATGACACCTATAAAGGCATATTTGGCCCGAGCACAACACCCAGCGAGGTGGAGTGGCAAGACGCGAGACTGGACACCTATCGGTGCCGTGATGCTAAATCCGGAGCGGCCCGAGAAACCCGAGCCGGAGCAGAAAGAGGCTGCTTAAAACAGCTTTGCGCGACAACTATCTTGAAAAACGACGATACACAGCGCCCCCTCCGGCAAAAAAGCTAGATTGGTTATTGGTGCGTATGCTGTTGTTAAGGGAGTTGACACTCCTATTTACAAGCATTGTGAAGAACTAGGACACACGATAGCAGTTGATTTTGTTGAAACTGACCTGAACTATGAACTTCCATTTGGTTATGGCCAAACAATTCATAAAATTGAAGACCCTAAACGAATAAAATCTATTTTTAGTTACTATGCGAATGAGGATAATGAAAAATTAGAGATGTCAAGTGAAGTTCATCTAAGGAAAATTGATGAAGTCTTGGTTGGGTCTATGGCAGGTTATATCTCTTCTCGGGCACACAACAAAATCCAGAATAAACTTATTTCCGAGTTGGTAAGAAAACACGGTTCAAACTCTGTTCAAGTTGAAACTAACTTTATTGACGTCCTAGTTGAATTGGATGACAGATTTATTCTACATGAAGTTAAATCATCTTTATCCGCCGATCGTTGCATCCGAGAAGCTCTTGGCCAAATGCTACAATACGGGCACACATTAAAGAATACATCAGATAAACTAGTTGAATATGTTGTCGTTGGTCCATCTCCCGTGAATGACTCTGAAGTGTCGTATTACAGCTATATATCAAGGATTTTAAGTGTGCCATTTTCTTATAAACAAGCACTCCCATAATTATCATTCAATGTAAGCGCCAGTACATAATTATCGGTACACCAAAGATGATGACAATATTTTCATGCTCTCATTTTCCAAGCCAATATACATTACTCCCTGCTTGCACCAAAAATTGAAGGTCAAAGTGGGTACTCCGGCACAGCTATAACAACCCTCTTTCACTCTCTGCCTTGATGGCGCCCAATATCCGGCGTCGGATCAGGCCGCTGACGGGGCGGATCAGATACCAGTAAGGTGCGAACTTGAGGCGGCAGGACAGATCCGGGCAGAACACCCTTGTCTGGGTGGTCAACCGGGTGGTGCCGTTCGGCTGTCGGCTGGTCGAAAACCCCAGGGCGAGCTTGGCGACGCCTGGCGCCGCAAAATCCAGATAAGCCTGGCTGTCCGCCATGGTCACCAGACCAAAGTCCGGCCGCCAGAAACGGCCGACAAGGCCGTAGAGCAGCGTGTTGTCGTCCTGGCTGTCGAGCTGCACGAAGCTGTGCAGGCCAAAGGGAGGCGGGCTGGCGCTCTGTTGGCGGCCGAGAAGATGCCCAAGGCGCATCGGCACTTCCCGCAGGCCGATCAGGTGGCGAAAAGCCGGATCCGCTTCCGGTCGATAGTTGGCCGCCGCCTGAATGACGGTGTGCGGGTCGGCGGCAATGTCGCGAGCGTGCTCCTCACAGAAGTGATAGGCAGGCAGATAGCGGTTCAGCGGCGTCATCAATCCTTCCTTGCCATCGTTCGTATCAGCATCGGCCCCTTTCATAGCATGCAGCACCAGACAAGTCCCGTTTTTAAGCCACCTTGTTCACTCCCTTGAAAACGGCAGGATATTTATCCTGCCGTTTTTGTTTCCCTGTCTCGCCGCCTGATCCACCAGATAGAGGATGCTGTGATAGGGAATCCCGGCATGCTGGCTAAGCCCCATTTCGCAGGTGCGGCTGTTGATGAATCCCTGACGGCAATTGGCGGGCACCTGAGCGGGCAGGCGGGCGAGCGCGGCGGCGTTGAGTTCCGGGGTCATCAATCCCTTGTCGCCGGCAACGCCGCAGCACTGGATATGCTCAGGCACGATCACCTCGCGGGCGCAGGCGCGGGCCACC
>RRZT012994137.1_pt1 | contig 40062 bp, 34 predicted proteins | sample 2165551 | NCBI WGS metagenome assembly RRZT01 (sample SAMN10456910, study PRJNA506462) | wastewater metagenome | biome: wastewater; feature: sludge; material: wastewater sludge; isolation source: wastewater sludge with Escherichia coli K12::gfp cells carrying plasmid... | place: USA: Moscow, Idaho...
GCAACAGCGGCGCGATCCGCTCCCATTGATACTCCGTCAGCGCATGGCGCTTGATCATCGGTGAACTCTCTTCAACACAACTCTTCCAGATACGACACAAGTACACTTTTAGATGCCTTTTAATTGATGACAGGCCCTAGGTTTTGAAGAAATTTTGAGCATGAGTATGTTCGTTTTCTTTACTCATAATATTTTGCATCGCGGTTATCGAATGCGGGACGAGTACCTTCAAGAACATCAAGGATGTGTTTGTTTATCAATGGTTCCTCGATTGATCCGCTTGTGTAAGTAACAAGATTCTTATTTGATTTATCAATAGAAGCATGAATGATTTGTTCAGCGTCACAAACAACGGCAATGTTCGGGTTGTGTGTCACCATAATGATTTGGCGTTGTTTTTTTGCGTTCTTGATAATGGGTATGAGTAGATGATAAATGGTTTTATTGTCGAGGTTTTCTTCAGGCTGATCGATAATGATCGGTTTATTGCTCTTGTCTACTAATAGATAAAATATCAATAACAATGTGCCACGTTCTCCTGGTGAAAGTTGTTCTACGTTTTTGCCGTCAAATTTGAGAGAGTATTCCGGAACTAGGTAATTCAGAGACCAGAGAAAATCATAAAATTCTTGCACATTAATATTTTTGCGAAGTTGTGTTCTGAGTTCCATCGGCGATTTTTGTAATGCTCGATAATCGTAGTTTAAGTGGTCTTCAATAGCTTCTACGAAGGTGATAGTTGCCTCAGAATCATTGAAATTGTATTTTTCAAGAAGTTCCCTCAAACGCTGGTCGGCAGGTTCCTTCCCACAGAAAGAACCGTTTACACCTTGGCTAATGTAGCGTCCAAAAAAATCCTGATGGAACCTGCGCTGGACAATGGTACTGGCAAAGCTAAGCTTAAGGCCCTCTTCTACGACTATGCTTTCTTCAATAATTTTTTGCACCGGTGCAAAAAATCCGGAGTAGACATCACGGATAGCGGCAATGCAATTAAAAATATTTATCGCGATCTCTTTCCGAGATTGTCGCGCATCATGTATTTCTTTCGGTAAATTTTCTTCTAGGTAGGTTAATTGCGCCTTGTAATATGCTAAAGTACCTTGTTGTTTTTCGTCACCTTCGATTTTTTCTTTTTGTTTCTCCCAATCTTTGAGTTGAAGCAGATAATCATGATAACGCTTGTTTGGCTCATCCAACTTGCTTTTAAGTCTTTTTATTTTTTGCTGAATCGTTTGTATTTTATTAACGAGATTATCAGGTTTTTCCGTAGATAAGCTTGCATCAACGTCTGATTTTTGTCTTAAAATGCTTTCTTTTTTCTCTGCGAGAAGACTACGATTGATACTCAATGTTACGATTTCATCAAATTGAACGCCTAAGACGCTAAACTCAGTATCACATTGCTGTTTAAAATCTAAAAAATCATGCTCAATATTATTGAGCCTCCCATCCAATTTTTCCGCAAGTGTTACTTGTTGAGTCAGTTCTTTTTGTTGATCGTAAGCAACCCGAACTTCTTTTTCTAGCAATTGCAGGTTTTCATTTTCTTCTTTAAGACCAGCCTCAATTTTGGATAGAAATTGTTTTTGTTCCTCGTTTAAATGGTCAGGTTTTGCCACCTCAGTAGGCTTGTTGGTATTATGTGCCGCTAATTCCTGTTCCTTTTGTTTTAAGGATTCTTCGAATTGTTGTCGGAAATTAGACGTGGCTTTAGACTCTAAATCGACTATCGTGCGATTTATTTTTGTTAATTCATTTTTATGCTTTTCAAGCTTGGTATTTATCTCTTCAGTTTTGTAGCTTATGAGTTTGTCAAGTGATTCTTTTCCCAATCTATCAATATCACTGATGTGTGAAAATATTACGCTGCGCAGCTCTTTTTGGAATGCACTATTTTCATCGACAGATATCTCTGTACAAATAGTTTCCAGATACGTCTGTGGAATATATTTCACTGTTTCCTGCTTATTATCATCAGGATTATTTTGTAAATTATGGGATGTTTTTGTGCTATCTTCCCAAGTGGCTGCAACATCAAAATGAGAAGCTAAATTTTTCTCGCGAAATTTTTTCTTGTCTAAAAATGAAAAATGATCACATTTTTCAGTGTCCCCAGCCAAAGCTAAAATATCGGCAAGCGCGCTCTTCCCGCTTCCTTTATTACCGATGATGGCGACCATGTCATGGTTTAAAGGTAAGTCGCAATCAAACCAAATGTCTTCTAATCCAGGAGTTTCATTTTTAGTTATTTGTATCTGAGAAAGAAAACAAGTTTTATGCGTTTTTACCCAATCAAGTTTTGGAGGTATTCGACCGATAAAGATACGATCTTCCGGCTCATTAATAATCTGCTTTAATCCATTAAATGTAGGGTCGGCTTTTATCCAACAATAGCGGTCCGTTGGCTTTGATTCATGATCTTTCAGTCGGCCAACCTCATCATTCATATTGTGAGAGTCACTGCCTTTAATACATGGTTTTCGTTTCCCAAACCACTTCTTATAATCATCCTCTGAAAATCTTGATTCTTTCCAAAGAAAGAAATCTGCCTGTTTTTTGTTTCCAGAACCAAGAATATTGGCGCGGAATATCAACCCTTCTTTAAAAAGCTTGTCAGTTTTCGGGTCAATATCACCGATCCCGCCATATTCATCATATGGAATCCATATCAAAAATTTATCTTTGAAAGTAGCGTCATTCTTAAGTTTTTTAATTACTTCAATATAATCTACAGATACTTCGTTTAACAGGAATTCTTTATCATTGTAGCGACTGCCGATAGATTGATCCTTTACTATAAGACTCTTTATAAATGTCTCTATGTTATCTGGGTCAATATCGTTACTAAAAATGATGTGAAAATTGATACGTTGACCGCTATTGTTATTTTTTTTACCTATAACTACGTTATTCATTCTGCATTCTATAACAGGTAGCAAGGTTTTTTCTCGTAGTTTCTCCAATGCTTCTTGGTAACGTGTATCATAAATAGTTGCCTCATCATGGCTATTTAACCGGCGCAAGACATCTTTGTAACCAGCCACAGAAAAATAATCATTGATGCCAATTACAGCACAATCAGAGTTACCAAGCTGAATAATAAAACCTTGTTCATCTCCAGAAAAATGAGCCGAAGCCGGACTATGTACATGCAAGTCCCATTTGCGCCATTCCGATCCTCTAGGAAATTTCATATCCGTATACCTTTAGTAATGTTTATGCCAATTGATGATGCTCAGCATGGGATAATAAACCACTACCTATCATTAGTCCTATAGCATGAAATAAGACATATATTCAAATAAACTCCCCTTCGAAGGCGCGGTGGAGGAGGGAGTGGAACAAGGCATCAAGGCGGGTACGGCTCGCGGCTTGGTCGGCTTCCATCTGGCGGATTTCGGCGACGCGCTGGGCGAATTCTTTTTGCATAGCTAGAGGAGGCACCTCAATTGGTAAAGTTAGCAAACGCCCTTTAGAGATATTTGGCATCGAACCAGCCGAGCCACCAGCGAGAGCCTGAACTTGTTTGCGCTTGCTTGGTATAGTTAATAAAGACCAAAGAAATACAGGGTTAAGTGGCATAGATGATTTGAGACGAAAACGAAAAATTAAGTCAGAAAGCATTAATTTTGGGCGTGTGTTAAATACCACTGCACATGCCGCAACTAAATCGTAAGTGTTTTTTCTTGTGAAAAGTAAGTCACCTATTTTTACTTCTAATTCCGGTCTCGGTATAAAATCTTCAGGAAGTGCTTTGTTCTCTATATCTATATACTCACAAGAGGTGACTGCACCAAGTTTAAGCACACCCCATTCATTATGTTTTGCTGGTTTATCGTGACAGGTTGGACTCCAGCCGCTATCAATTCCATCAAGCAAATCTCCAAATTTTTCGCGTTTCCAATTACGGGTATTTGTTATTGGATCGCCAAACATCTCCTGAAAAAGCGCGGGAATGAGGTCGGCGGTGCGGCGGTCGGCATGGGCGCGGAGTTGGCGCAACTCGTCCGCTTCGTCCAGGATGTGGACGATGCGTTCTTGTTCGGCTAAGGGAGGCAATGTAATTTTGGTCGCCTTCAAATGTGAAGGACCAAAGTTTTGTTGAGCGGAACCAGTTACTAGCCGGGTGATCTGTTCGCGAAATTCAACTGAATCTAGCCAATATCTTAACCAAGCCAAGGATGAAATATCTTTTTTAGATTTAAAACGAATAGTGCTAGTATTGAGGCATAGAGGTAAATGTTTTTGTTCTATGAAAGCACCCCGTGTTCGTAGCAAACCATCTTCATCGAAAGAGATACCTGAGCTGGCTATAACAAGATCACCAGTATTAGCCAGAAAGTGAGAATATTTTTGAGAGACCTCTTCTTTGCTTAGATAGCGATCAGTTTTTGATAAATCAAGTGCACCTTCTTTCGTAATGTTTGCAACATTTAGCAGCTTGATTCCACTACTACAAAATTGCCATTTTCGCACACCAGGTCCCTCCTGAAACCAGTATGCATCTGCGAGAAGTTTTTTCGGCCAATCTTTCTTCATATCTTCCTTGCTATTTTTTCCAGTAAAGTATTCCCGCGCTCGGTAATCCGGCTCTCGATTTCAAGCACCTCGGCCAGAATATCGCCCGGCGCGTCGTGGTTTGCGGCTTCCGTGACAACCGGCTTGTAGCGGCCCGCCGCGAGACTCCAATCGTTCTCCTCGATCTTCGCAATCGGCACGCGGTAGTTGTTGGGTCCCTCCTCGCGGTTCGGCCACTTCGCGAGCAGGTCGGGAATGTCGTTCTTCGCAATCGGGGTGCGCTTGTCGTCCAGGCTGAAGCCGTCGGCGGTGAGGTCGTAGAACCAGACGCTTTCGGTCTTCTTGCCCTTCTCGAAGATGAGCGCGGCGGTCGCCACGCCCGCATAGGGCCGGAAGACGCCGCTGGGAAAGCTCAGCACGGCTTGGAGGTCGCACTCGGTAAGAAGCGTTTGGCGCAAGGTCGCGGCGGCTTTGGTCGAGCCGAACAGCACGCCGTTGGGCACGATCACGCCCGCCCTCCCCCCGTCGGCGAGGTGGTCGATAAACCACTTGAGAAACAACAGTTCGGTGGCGCGGGTGTTCAGCTTGTAGTTGAGGTCGGTGAGGATGCTCTCGTCCTGCACTTTGCCGGAAAAGGGCGGATTGGCGAGGATCACGTCGTAGCGCCTCCCCGGATAGGAGCCGCCGAATCCCGTCGTCAGGGGGTTGAAGTGATCGATCCGCGCCCGTTCGAGCTGGTGCAGGTAGAGGTTCAGGATCGCGATCTTCACCATGTTGGCGTCGTTGTCGAAGCCGGTGAAGGCGTGCTGTTCGAGGAAATCCCACTGCTTGGGTTTGAGCAGGCTCCCGTCCGCGATGCCGCGCGCCGCGTCGGCCGGCTTGGTGTGCTTGCGCAAGATGTACTTGTACGCCGAAATGAGAAAGCCGGCGGTGCCGCACGCCGGGTCGCAGATACGGAGCCCCGGCTGCGGTGCCACCAATTCGACGATCAAATCGATGATGTGGCGCGGGGTGCGGAACTGGCCGTTGGTGCCCGACTGCGCCAGCTTGCTCAGGAGGTACTCGTACATGTCCCCCTTGATGTCGATGGGACCGTGGGCGGACACATCCATGCCGTTGACGGCCTGCACCACCGCCCGCAGGGTCGGCCGGTCGTAAATCTTGAGGGTGGCGTTTCGGAACAGGAGTTTTCCGGTGGCGGAGAGGTCCGGCAGCTCGTGCAGTTTTTCAATCGCGCCGCGCAAGGCGTCAAAGAGGTCGTCGCCGGTCAAGGTGACGAAATTGCCCCACGCATAGCGCGCCCACGATCCGGAAAAGATGCGCTGGTACCCCTTTTCGATGAGCGCCGCTTCCTCGTCCCGCTCCGAAAGCAGCCGGAGAAAGATGAGGTAGGACAACTGTTCGATGGAGTCCATCGGGTTGTTGACGCCGCCGGCCCAGAGGGTGTCCATGAGCTGGTCCACTTTCTGGCGGATGCCCGACGAAAAGAAGTTGCCGTTGCCGTTCATGCTCCCGTTGGTCATCGTTTTGTCGTTCTTCTTTGCTTTGTTCTTCATGCGATTATGTAGTTAAGACCTCGCGTCGTGCGAACAGCGGACCAGCGACGATTGGCGCACGGCGTCGAAAACCTGCTCCCGATCCGACAGGCGCACCACGGCGGGCATTCCGCCCAGCGTGCGGAATTGGCTGCGCTGGAACAGGCGGGTGTACCGGCCGTCCACGAAATCCGCAAGTGCCTGTTCGTCCTCGGCCACCAGTTCGACGGTGGCATTGAGGAGCTTTTGCTCGTGGTAGCGGAGATTGAAGCGCGCGGCTATGGAATCCACCGTGTCGGCCACTACCTGGTCCTTGGTCGGGAGCCGGCGCTTCCCCAAGGCGTTATACACGAAGGCCGGCGTCGGCGCCGGAACGCCGTAGGAAATGACCAGCTTGTTGGGCGCGTAAAACATGTCGGGCCGGTGGTAGAACCGCTCTTGGAGGATCGTTTCGATGGCGTCGTCGTCCTCGGCCTCCACCGCCTCCTTGAGGTCGGGGTTCTCTTCGGCGAATGTCTTGAGGTCGCGTTCGAAGGAACCCCGGAAGGTCATCACGTCCACCTTCTCCCCGTTGGGTCCCACGATCCGCACCTCCTGCGAAACGAGGCGGTCGGCGCCTTCCCAGACGGGAATGACCTTTTCCGTCCCGCCGGTCTCTCCTCCATCCTCGGTGCCGGTGGGCTGGCCCGTGGGCTCGCCGCCTCCCGGTTGCCGTTTTTCCTTTGCTTCCGGTTTGGGGCGCGGCAGTTGGAGGGGTACCGAATAGTCGTACTTCTCCTCGAAATACTCGGCCACGGCACAGAAATCGAGCAGGAAGAAGTGCTTCTTCTCGTACTCGGTGTTCCCGACCGTGAAGGTGTAGCGGCGCGTGCCGCGCCCCTTGATCTGGATATATTCGGTGGGGGAGAAGATCGGCCGCATCAAAACCACGTTGAGAAGGTCGCGGCAGTTATACCCGGTGGAAAGCATGTCCACGGAGACGGCCACCCGCTCGGGCCGCTTGCCGTCGCGAAACTCCTTGGCGAGACTCGACGCCTCGGGAATCCGCGAGGTGACGGTCATGGCGAGGTCCGGCGCCAGATCGTTCAGGATTTTAGTCAGCGCGGTCGCGTGCGTCTGGTTGACCGCAAAGACGATGGATTTGCCGATGGTGCCGGTCGGGTCGCGTTGCGCCTCTTTGAGAAAGGTTTCGCACATGAGGCGGTTGCGGTCCGGCGTGAAGATTTTCCGCTCCAGGTCCCGAACCTTGTAGCTCTCTTCCTGTTCGTCGATGGTCACCGTCCAACCGGACTCCTGGAGCGCCTGGGTGGTCACGTCGGAGCGGCAGTCGAAGATCTTCGGCAGGCACAGGAACGGCCCTTCCGGGTCCTGCACGGCGTCCAGGATGTCGTAGCGATAGGTCGGATTTCCCGGTTCGCAGCCGAAGTAGTGGTAGGTGTCGCGCAACTGGCGGGCTTCGAGCGCCTTGGGCGCTTCCTGGGCGAGTTTCTCGACGTTGACGTTCTTGAGGTACGCCTTGGGGGTCGCGGTCAATCCGATCCGGGTGGCCTGAAAGAACTGGACGACCTCCCGCGCGTCGCCGTAGATGGAGCGGTGCGCCTCGTCGTTGATCACCAAGTCGAAGTAGAACGGGGTGAACTCCTCGCGGTACCGCCGATCCGTCATGAGCGACTGGATGGTCGCGATGACCACCGAAGAGGCCGGCAATTCGCCGGTGCGCCGCGCGCTCTTGAAGATGACCGGCTTGTACTCCCCCAATACCGCGCTGAAGTCCTCCATCGTCTGTTTCGCCAGTTCGATGCGGTCCACGATGAAGAGCACGCGCTCGGCGTTGCGGGTGCGCAAGAATCGCCGGATGAGCGCGGCGCACAACAGAGTCTTGCCCGTGCCCGTCGCCATTTCCAAGAGGAAGCGCCGTTTCCCGGTTCCGTCGTACTCCCTGGCAATCGCCTCCATCGCGCGCAACTGGTAGCCGCGCATGGTGATGTCCGGATTGAAGGCGCGAAGGTACGCCGGACTCACGGCCTCGGTCTGCAAGGGTCTCGGGGGTTGCAGGTTCTTGAGTCGGACCCGCTCCAAATCTTCCCGTGAGGGCAAACGTTCGATGCGGTAGGCGTCCCGCTCCTCGGCGCGCTCCAGGTTCCAAAACCAGTGCTCGCGGCCGTTGGAGAGGAGAACCAGGGGCGCTTTGAGGTTCTCGGCGTACCCGCGCGCCTGCTCCTTGGCGTCGTAGGGATCGCGGTCTTCGCGTTTGGCCTCCAGCACGCACAGCACGCGGCCAAGGCGGTCCTTCAAAAGGTAGTCGGCTCTTCCGCCGATGGTGTGGTGTTCGAACTGGACCTGTTTCGGGTCAAACAGGTTCCATCCGCTGTCTTCGAGCGCCCTATCGATCAGGATGCGGGAAAAGGCTTCATTGTGAGCGGTCGGCATAGAAAGGTTGTATTCCTTATGCAATTGATCCTTGGGGGAAAATCTGTAACGGCAACAGGAAAATTTCTGAGAAATGAGAGGGTCTTGCCGTCAATCATCCGGTGTGTCACTCCTGAGATATATCCTACCCCGCCTTTGCTGAAAAGAAAAATGGCGGCGGTCCCTCCTTCCCTGGAATCCACGGCTCCCAGCCGTGGCGACCCCGCTTCCCGGCGGGGTCTTCGGTTGGAGAACACCCGGTGAACGTCCCCTAAAATGGGATGTTTCGCTATAAAAATTTGAATCATCGTCATTTCTGCCGCCCGCAAAAAAGCCGGTGTCTGATTGAACACCGGCAAGAGCCTATCCCCGCCGTGGCGGGAATCAGCGCTCGGGAACCCGTTACATCCCTTCTTCCAAGAGGTCCCGGACTTCGGACGTTGTGAGCGTTTCCGGCCGGCGGGGGATGAGTCGTACCGCGAACGCTTTCGCCAAGCGCACCAGAAGGTCGGCGAGTCCCCCTCCCTCTTCCATGAAGAGGAGAAGCGGCGCGTGGCGGCCTCCAGCGCCCAAGAGCAACTCGTACTGGCGGGGAGAAAGGCGCCGGCCCATGAGCGCCACGGCGTTTTCGTACCCCGCTTCGCAGAGGCGCCACACGTCCAGGAACTCTTCCGTCACGATGAGGCCGCGTTCCTTCGTCTTGGGCGCCGGGATTGCCCGGTGGGCGTTATAGAGCTCCCACTCGCGCCGGAAGCCTTCCGGGTACTTGATCCGCTCGTGGGCCGGGGTCCGGTCGTCGGGAAGACGGCCGGCGTAGGCCACCAACTCCCCTTGCGGGTTATGGATGGGAATGGCAATCCGCCCCTTCATGATCCCTCTTTGGCAATACCCCACGCCCAACGCCTCCAGCGCCTCGCGGGAAAACCCCTTCTTGGCGAGATACGGGTGAGCGGCGTCCAGGTTTTTGAGTCCCGCAAACCGCAGCGGCGGATTCTCTCCGGCCGTGTCCGCCTCCTCGGCCGGCGTTTCGTCCAAAATGGACGGTTCGGTCACGCCGGAAGCGGTTTCGGTCTCCTTGAGGTTGTCCGGCTTCTCTTGTGCCGCGCGCCGCCCTTTCGGCGAACCGGGGTGCGGCGGTTTTTCGGTGGCACTCTCCACAGAGAACCACTCGGCCATGAGCAGCGCCGCCTGCCTTATGTCGGTGCCTTCCATCGCCGCCACGAAATCGAGCGCGTTGCCGCCCTCGCAGCCGCCGAAACAGTTCCAACAGTTCTTCGTGAGGCTCACCCGGAACTGAGTCTTGTTGGTGCCGTGGTGGATCGGACACGGTCCGGTGAGACCGTCCGCTCCATGCCGTTTGAGGGTGTCCAACAGCCCGTAATGCTCCAAAACCTGTTGCAGGGAGACGGCCTGCTTGACCGCCTTGAAGGAGACGAACCGCGCGCTCACGGTTCGTCCTCCCCGTCTTGGGCCTCTTCCGACTCCGGCGGCAGACCGCTCTTTTCGCTCAGGTAGGCCGCCGCGTCCGTGGCTCTGGAGGCGGCGGTGAAGATCGCCCGCTGGCTGTCTTGAAGCAGCTTGACCCACGAACCGAGATACTCGGCGTGGCGAAGTTGCCCCGGAATCGCCAGTTGGGCGCACAGGTAGGCGGCTCCCAGTTCCGCCACCAGCTCCTCAGCGGCGTAAGACGCCGTGCCGAATCGCCCCGACAGGTCGCGGTCCAGCCGGCTTGCGTGTCCCGTCCAGTGGACGTGCTCGTGCAGGCTGGTGGCGTAGTAGTGCGGCGCGCTCTCGAAAGCGTTCGGTTCCGGCAGGGCGATGAAGTCGGATGGCGGGCTATAGAACGCCCGGTCGCCGCCGTGGCGCACCTGTGCCCCGACGGCGCGCAAAAAAGCCTCGACCTGCGCTATCGCATCGGCAAGAGGTTTTGGTTCGGGAATCCGGCACATCTCCTCCGGCAATCCGGCCGTCTGTTCGACGTTGAAGACGATCCGCCGTTTGAGGAACGGGACGTGCTGCTGCTCCTCCTCCGGTTTCCCTCGCTCCTCCTTGGGCACGAACGTTGCGCCGTACACGATTGAAGTAGACTTCTCGTTCTTCTTCACGTAGCCGCCCAGTTCCTGGGCCTGGTGATAGCCGATCCAGGCGTTGGGGCGGTAACCCTTGCGCATTGCCGCGTGCCACAGGATGAGCACGTTGACGCCCCGGTACCGCTTGTGGGTCGCCGCGTTGTACGGCAGAGACATCGTCCCGCCGCCCTGGGCCGTCCAGGGCTTCACCCAAGGCGCCACGCCCTGCTCCAGTTCGGCAAGGATGTCGCGAGTGATCGTTTCGTACAAAGAAAAAGAGCCGCGCATTTTCATTCATAAACCTCCGCGACGCGGAAAAGAAAAACCCGGTTGGCCCCCAAGGGATCAACCGGGCTGGTCATAAGGAAAGATGGGGAAGAAAGAACGGCCGGGAAGCCGCAAGGGAAGAGAAAAAGAAAGGAAAATCAGATGGAAAGGGACTGATTTAATGGTATGAGATTGGACGGTTTTGTCAAATAGGTGGGTAAAAAGACGGTAAGAACCAGCAAAGCGAAATGGGAAACGAGGAGGAGAGATTCAAACAAACAAAAAAACCGCCGATATTATACATATCAACGGTTGTTTATCATTCATTCACAGTCCAGGATTTGTCAAAAAAGAATAAGAGGTTTGGCGTGCGCACCCCTCAATTAACGGGGTCAACCTGATTCAGCAAACAAAATCCCCCAGATGTGCTTCCATCAGTGTAGACTTGAACTTGTTGGACACCAACCTGCTCATTTCTTTCCGACCAGATTATTGACACGGCAATCATCATGGCCGCATCCTGGTTTCTGATGAGCATCCATCCATAAGGGGTGTTTGAACAAACTCCCGGAACCCCCATATCGAGCTTTATCAGAGCCCCAGAGCTTATGAATGTATAGTCGATGATGTGTCCCATTAAGAAATCGGCTCTCGCGATTTGCATACCGAATAAAATGGAGACGCTCACCAAAAAACCAATCAACCATTTTGCTTTCACTTTGGCAACTCCTATCGTTGGTTATTACTGTTAAGAATCATGATAGCGCCGGGCAACCATCGCTTCACCCTTGCGGAGCTCGTGCAACTGCCTGACCCCGGTGTTGAACATCCCTGCAGTGAACCCACTTTGAACAACAGACTCTTACAGTTATCCAAACTGTTCGTTTCCGGAATGGTCCCGTTCGGATTGACGCACGCCCAGAGCGTGTATTCTCCCGGACTTGGAGCAGTGAGGTTTCCGCTTCTCCAGAAGCTTCCTCCCGTGGGCAGAGAACTCGCCGGAACCGTGAAACTGTCGACGAGCCATCGGCCGTTCCAGTCGCTGTTGGGCGACATGAAGACGGAAACGGGAACGTCCTCGTTCGGCTGGTCGAGCGTGTTGCCGACGCCGAGCACATATGAAAAAGTTTCTCCCTGGTTAAATTGATTGTTGGGAAGTGCTGGCAGATTCGCGACGAAGTTATACGTTCCTTCCACTTCAAAGGCCGCCTCCGTCGTGCAGTTGTTGCTTTCGTGCTCCTCCTGATATTTCCCTCCGTCGTTGTTATCGACCTCGGTTCTGTCAGCGCAGGAAACGATGTTGTACACGTTTCCGGGAAGAACGTAGGACTTGTCGGCCAATGATACGCAAACGGTTTCGGTGTGGCTTTCCCCGGGTTCGACATGTCCTCCTTGAGTATCGAAACTCGCGACACCATGCCAGTCCCCATGTTGATCCTCCTTGTATCCCTTGCTCAGCATGAACCGGGTCTTCACCTCGTCGTTGTCCCCGATCTTTCCGCTTCCGATGTTTCTGAGCTTTCCTTCCATGCAGAGAGTGTCCGTTTTTTTGAAACGGTACTTCTCCGTTGTTTTGTCGGCGGCAAGCAATCGAACCCGATCGATAATGAAATCGGGCTTATTGTTGACCTTGGGATCGGTGGCGGGTTTGGCAATACCTCCTCCCAAGGTCGAACTCCCGAAAAAATATTCGGGATCGGTCTCGCGTTTGGCGCAATGGGAGAGTGGCGCGCTTGAATTGCCATAACAGTAATTCAAGCAAGAACTTGAGTCCGTTTGTCGACTTACCTTCATGAGAGTGTCATCAATGAACCATGCTGTTCCTCTTTCGCATGAACGATCATAGCCATCCTTGGTAAGCCAGCAGACTCGTTGGGAGGAATTCTTCCAAGCGCACATGACAACAGGCGGAGAACCGCAATACTGCGGACCGCTGTCATTGTGATTGACCCAGCAGATACCCAAATTGCTTGCATTGGGAACGTATTGGAACTCGCGAAACTGATCGATTTCGAGAGTGAAGTAGTTCCAAGGGTTAAGTGGATTGGAATTATGCTTCAAGCTGTTGTCGCAAAGAACCCCACCCGATGAAGACCCGATAAAATCCACCGAAAGACTCATATTGAGCTTCAGCCGACCGCTCGAAGAAATGGGATTCTCGGTGTAAAAATACACCTTGTAATCCTTCTCCGCCTCCAAAACTTCAGGATGAATCGCCACGAGAGACAATTGCCATTCACCATCCATGAATGTGGTATCCTTGAAAACGCTCATACCCTTAAGCGTATGACTAAATGTCCATAGACCATTAGGTTTTCCCAGGATATGGTCCTTGTCCACCACGTCCAATTCAAGTGCGAAATCACTCCGCATTTTGAGGATGTTTATCGCAGTCGAGTCGAAACGGAAAGTCACCAATAAGGCCTTTGGTCCGACGACAGATATGTTTCCCTTGTACGGACCCCATTCTCTCTCGTCTGTATTCAATTGAGATTGGGGAAGATACTTAGGTAGGTCTTGGCATGGAATCGCTCCTGCGGAGCATTGATTAGTACAACTGGCCAAGACCGTATCCCAAGGAAACGTCCCGAGTAGCAACATTAAGGCGAGGAACAAAAAACGTTTCATCGTTCACCTCCAAAAACATCATGTTGTAGAAGAACTGCCTATCCGGAAGATATTCCGTCTTCCCCGAATCACACGAAAGTGGGCTTGGGGGAGGAAAGAATACAAGTCATCAATGCGGCCCAGCGATTTGAGTGAGAGCAGGAATAATTCGCAAACAAGATATAAGAAAAGCGATGAAAAGACCTAAATACTTCGGGTATCGTAAAAAACTGGCAGAAAAAAAAGCAGGAATGAATATAGTTGCTGTTGTAAGTGAAGTGAACAAAATAAATCGAATAAAATCTACTAAATCATAGCCAAAAAATTCAAAATGAAGTGAGGTAAAAAAATGATGATCTGGCTTGTAAAATAGTAAATAACCGATATAAAACACAAATTTCAACGGATAAACAGAAACCTTCCAAAAAAGAATCCAAAAAATGGAATGTGAAACAATTTTGACAAATTTTTTCTGGGCGTCCGCCATATTATTTGAGTAGAAATGAAAGTAATGATACATAACCCGGAAGACGGATTCCGCCCTCCTCACAACGGCTTAGAACGCTTTGAGGAAGAAAGAAAATGCCCGTAAAATCAATGTTGCATTGCACCTAGTAGAAAAAATGAAATAGTTATAAGAACTGAAACTGAAATTGACACAATAAGTTGTGTTGCCTTCCTATAAGCAAGGAGACTGGTAAACAAAAAAAATAGTGCCAGCAATATAGATTCTGAAATAATCGCGGCTATACATAGCGCGATATATAAATATGCCGAAGGAAATATATAAATAAGAAAATTATAAATTATCGAGTTTTCCCCAGTAAAGAAAAAAGCAACAGGCAGTACCAAATGAAAAAAACACAATAAGCGTAAAAGGCAAAAAAGCAGTCCGGAGTAAAATATGCACTGCAATCTTTTGCGTTGTCGGGGAAAAATGGTTCATAAAAAAATCGTCTGACAGATTCAAAATGGATGTTATTCGCTATGATTACTCATAAAGATAACCTATTGAATTAACACATGATTTTTATTTTGTCAAATCTTGGACTCCCAAGTTCAACTGTATGAAGATTGAATAAGAAAAATAAAGAATCAAATACGGAATAAAATACATAAAGGGGTGGGCGATAAAAACAAGGAAAAAAAGAGTGTGTGTGAAGCCTCACAAAAAAACCCCGCCGAAGCGGGGTTTTTCTTTAGCGGTTCTCGCCCTGGAGTTCCCGAATGAGCATGCTGATTTCTGAGGGCGAAAGTACCTCCCGGATGAGAGCGGCAACCTCATGGAGAGCGAGGTCGCTTCGTGCGTGACCCAACGCCAAGGCAAAGAACCCGGCCGCGAAGGCACGCTCGTCATCGGTATTCGGTTTCATACATCAAATGGCTTACGTCTTAAGCGCGCAAGGCATCGACCCGGCCTTACGCGAGGACGAAAGGACCCGCCGGAGTCCTTGCGCCGTCAAGGTGGAACTCCCTACGGAAGGACGACCTTGACGGCAGGAGGTGGCGGGTACGATGGAAGAAGCGTGAAGCCAAGTCGCAATGGCGGTCCCCTTCCTTGTTAGGCGGGCGGAAAAAAACAGGAAACCAAAACAAAAAAACCGCCGAACAGGAAAAACCCCGCCGAAGCGGGGCTTTTCCTACGGTCTCTTGAGAATACTGAGCGGCGTGGGCCGGAAATGGATATCGCGTTCGATCTCCATGCCGAGCTTTCCGTGGTTAGACAGAAGTTCGCTGAGGCGAAAATAGCCGAGTTCCCTCTCGAAACCGGAAACGAGGCCGAAGAAGAGGTCGTCGCCGTCGAATTCGATGGCGTACCAGGTCCAGGAGAAGTCCGGGTAGAAGAACTTCACCCGGCAGAGCGGGTCGGCCTGGCGCTCCGTGGCGTACAAGGGCGGTAAGCCCTCGCACGCCTCCGGCGGCAGCAGTTGTTCGCGGTTCATAGGCGCGGTCGATTAAGATAGTGAATGAGTTCGTAGCGTTCGCGCGGCGTGAGCACACGGTGGATGGCGCGGGCGATGTCCCGGACCGGGACGTAGCGGCGGACCGTTCCCAGGTCGCGCGTGAACTGGTCGGCGAGAAAGCGACGCTGTTCGTAGTCGCTGGCCTCGTATTGCGGCCGGAGTGATTTGAGCGTTTTCATAAGCGTGAAAACTTACGTCTTAAGCGCGCAAGGCATCGACCCGGCCTTACGCGAGGACGGAAGGACCCGCCGGAGTCCTTGCGCCGTCAAGGTGGAACTCCCTACGGAAGGACGACCTTGACGGCGGGAGGTGGCGGGTACGATGGAAGAAGCGTGAGGCAGGACGTGACCCCTCACCAAAGAAACAAAACGAAACAGAAAACACAGAAAAAACAGTGACATGAACAAAAAAACGGCATAAGGAGCGCATCCCGATGAGCAACTATGATCCGATGACCCGCCTCTTCGGTTACGAATGCCACGGCGGAAGACAATCCCAGCTCTGGGAAAGTCCCATACTGTTTTCGTTCCCCGGCGGACAGGGCGGCAAAATGCTCGACGAGGACTATGACGCATGGGTCGCGCACAAGCGCCCCTTCAAGAACGAGGAAAACCTCCGACAAGGCCAGTGGGTCAAGGTCGGCGACCACGGCTACCAGTTTCTCGTGCACCTCCACGACAAGGGGACACTGACCGAGAGCCCTATTTTCGATCCGAAAGCCTCCTGGCCGGGAACGTGGGAGCTGACCCCCAAAGGGTTGCTCTGCATGTCGGTCGGTCCGTACCGCCTCTTCATCGTCGCCAGCCGCGACGGCTCGATCCATTCGGGTGTCGAGTTCTGCGAGGGCAATCCCAAACCCAACGCCTACTTCAAAGTCATCCACGCTTGGTAGGTGGCGGGCGAGCAACTCCCGGCGCCCCAAAAACCGCCCAAAGAAAAAAGAAGGATGTTCCGGGGAGGTCGTTCAAGAAGGCGAGAAGCCGCTCGGCGGTTTCCGAGGGGAGGCATGAGGATAGGAAGAAAAAGAAAAAGGGCTTGCGCCCTCTTTCTAGCGTTCTTCGCGCTTGCCGTAATACCGTGAAGAGGGGTAATTCCCTCTCCGGTACGGTCTCTTGGCCGCCGTTTCGCGCTCCTGCGGTTGCGCTTCCTGCTTCGGTTGCGCCTCCTTTTCCTTCTTCGCTTGGTACGGTTCGGGCGCGTCGAAGCCGTGCGCCTCGATAAGGCGGTTGAGGTATTGAAGTACGGCGCGGGGAAATACCCCGAACGGTTTTTGGCACTCCGGGCACTTCACCCAGAACTTTAGTTTGTCGTTTGACATAAATCGTAACAAATACAATGATTATGGGTGTTGATATACTCATCAACGGTTTCGTGGACGCGCCGTTCGAACGCATCCATCCCCTCCTCCGGGCTTTGGGGTTCGATGGACCCCGCCCACAGGAGATAGCTGCGGACCTCCTCCCAAACCTCCAGTTGGGTCTCCTCGCGCAGGTCCTGAAAAAAGATATTCATAGGCGTTTTTCTTACGGATTACGGTCGCCGCGAGCATCGACCTGACTCGCATGATGGCGAATGAGCCGCCGGATGCCTTGGCCTGTCCAGGTGGAGCTCCCGCCTGGAAGAACGACCTTGACAGGCCAAGGTGGCGGCTAAAATGGAAGAAGCAAGGAAGGGAACCGGGAAACACGCCAAAAAACCGCCATAAGGCGGTTTTTTTCCTTGCGGGGCTGGGCTTGAACGACCTCCCCTCCCCGGAAAGGAACAGGAACAAAAAAAGAAATCAACCGCGATGCTTGGACATCAAGCATCCGACCGGCCGCGACGGCGCAATCAGCCGTCCGGCCTGTGCGGCCGGGCGAAGCCGGGCCGCCCTTCCCCTACCGCTCTTGCCGAAGGCGAAAGCGGCGGGAAGCAGTTGTTCCCTGCTTTCGAAAGGAGCCCTCGGCACACCTTCTCGGGCCGACAAGAACTTTCACCTTCCCGATCAATCCAAAGTATTGATAGGCGTTCCACGCGGTCGGGTGCCTCCCTCAACCTCCAGCGACACTCTTTCCCGCTTCCGCCCTGCTGTTTGGAACGCGCTAGAACCCTCGGCGCTTACCGCCACTCTCCAGGAGACTGGACCGCGACGCGGAAAGAACGCTGACGCTCTTTGTACAAGAGACCACCTCTCCGGTTGGTCACTGCCGATAATGAAGTCTGAAGATATCTCGTAGGCGGTTCGATCCTGGGTATTCACTACCAGGAAATCGAAACCATGAAGAATTTCACCCAGCTCGTCGCGGAGTTTCGCAAGCTCTGCGCGACTCCGGGAGCCCCCAAGGTGCTTGGGCACCTGTGCACGATGCTCAAATGGGCCACGCTTCTGGCCCTCATCACGCTCCTGTGGAGAATCCTCCCCCTGCTCTCAGGGCTGATGTCATAACGGAACGCTTGGTGCGCTAGGACGCTAAAACGGCAACCGGCCGCCCGATCTCCCTCGGCGCGGCCGGTTGTTTTTTTGGTGGCATCTTCTTTCGCGATGCTTGGACATCAAGCATCCGACCGGCCGCGACGGCGCAATCAGCCGTTCGGCCGGGGAAAATCACTTTTTACACGGGAAATTCTTTTATTACCTCCTCTATTTTTTTTGCCTGTTTTTGCGTAATATCACCTACAATGGCAATGGATATATTCGTGTTCACCATATGCTTGTGAACATAGTTTTCAATGTCTTCTTTTTTCAAACTATTCAGTGCTTTTATGAAATCATTTGCAGATAAAATGGGACGACCAGAAATAGCTGGCAGTCCATAAAGATACATGAGTTCATAAATATCAAGGTATCTTCTCGATAAATCTGACAAGAAAGAAAAACGAATTTTTGAAAAAGCTTCGTTGGAAATTGCTCTGTCCCTCACCCTTTGCACCTCCTCAAGAACTGCGCGAATACCTTTTTCCAACGATTCCTTTTCGACCAAAAAGGAAAAACGCACATATCCGGTATCGCTAAAGTCGGCAAAATCGCTCTCAACCCAGTACGATACATTATCCAAAACGCGCAATTTGTTCACCAAAAGAGAAATCCATCCCGATGCGAATACGCCGCTGACAGCTTCCCCGATAACCGCACCTTTTATTCCGGATTCCGGTGCTGTCCGCCAACCGATACTGACCCAAAGCTGATTGCCGTCCTTTCGAGGTTCCACGATGACTGTCTGCGTTTTGGGAAACGTCTCTTTGGGATACTTTGCCGCGACCCGTTCGCTTCCCCAAGTGAAGGCATCAAGTTTTTCCAATATTTTTTGCCGATCTTTGGCCGGTCCGAATATGAGGAAAACGGCATTTTTTGATTGGTAATACCTGTTGTAGAAGCGCTTGATATCATCAAGACGAATAGAATTGATCGACTCTTTGTTCCCAAAAAATCCGCTTGCCAGAGAACTTTGCGGCCACAGGCCCGCGTAACTCAACCGCCACAAGTATTGTGACGCATCAAAACGGTTGCGCGATTCTTCATCAAGGATGGCGTTGCGTTCATTGTTCACGTCATCGTTATCAATGATGCTTTCCGATATTCCTTCCAGTAGCAAATCAACCGATTCTCCAAGAGTTTTGTTTGGGCCGAAATGGTAATAGCAAGCGGTTTCGAAGGTTGTTCTTGCGTTGTATTCGATACCCTTTTCCGCAAGCGCCATGAGTCGCTCATTTGTTGATGGATGTCTTTTTGTTTTTGAGGCAAGCACATGTTCAAAAAAATGCGCCAGACCCTCTTTGCCTCTTGGATCAAAACGTGCTCCGGCACGAAACCAAACGGACGCACACGAAACCGGCATGTGCGGTAAAGAGACATACACCAATTTTGCCCCGGAACGAAGGTTTTCTTCTGTCACTCCTTGCATATTTTTAAAAAAGGCCAAGCTTTAATGCTTGGACATCAAGCATCTGACCGGCCGCGACGGCGCAATCAGCCGCCCGGCCTGTGCTGCCGGGCGAAGCCGGGCCGCCCTTCCCCTACCGCTCTTGCCGAAGGCGAAAGCGGCGGGAACCAGTTGTTCTCGCGTCTCTCCCCCTCTCACGAACGGTGATGATTGAGCACGCTATTTAGCACGGTCCGAATCTGAAAAGGATCGTAATTCGTAAACAGGATGAATTTCCAAGGGCGATTCAATCACTTCACGTAATAGAGATTTGTGTTTTCTGTTCAATTCTCTCTCGGTCGCCGGTAAAGGATTCGGATTATCGGCAACACCAAAAGCATAGTAATCTTTTCCAATTTTTGCATAGTAGAAACCTTCAAACCGTACTTGTTCCTCTTCGAGCGTTTCTATCGCCTCTGGATTGTTCTCCAGGTATTTCCCCCACTGTAAAAACACGTCCAACTTGTCACTTTTGATTTTAAAAAGTCGAATCATACTTCGTATTGAAATAAAAACTGGAAGCATTGAGCTCCCAGTTGTGAGGCAACTTAAAAATTACGCCTCGATGCAATCGCAACAGGTGCACACGCACTGATCGGGCGGCCACATGTCGTTTGCGGGTTCTCCGAACGCCATGGCATAGCGCGGCAAAGTCCGCTCATAGTACAAGGGAATCAACTTTTGATCGTCCTCGTCGCTGAGCGTCATGCGGTGGATAAACCGACGGCCTACGGCTTTTTCCATGCGGGCGTACTTTTCCGAATCGAGCAACGCGACGTGCCAAAACTCGTCAACAGGCTTACTGATCGGGAAAGAGTCCCTGTATACGGCGCATAAGGTCAGAAAGCGTTTGAATTCGGCTTCTAACCGTTCTGCCGTTTCAGGGTCCACCTTCTGCTTATTTATCATGTAGCGCTTTTCTTGCGAGAAATCGATATTCCCTATTGCATAGATTTGCGCGACTACATGGGGTTCAACATCTTTAAAAGGTACTGCACAAGCTGCACTCATAAGTTTAGCTCCTAGGGCTGTTGTGGTCTCAAGCCTCACACCGCGGATGTGAAGCAGAAAAACCACAACAGGGAGTTTATATTTTTTAGCAGACTGTTTTACTCTTTGTCAAATAAGGAAAGGCGACCGGCATATACTTCACGCCTCTTTGAAAACGAGCGGTTTCTTTTTGACACCATTCGAGTAATACTCTATTATAAAGTTACTTAATAAATAGTATTACCCAATATGATTTATAGGAGAAAAATCTACGAAGAATTGAAAGAACACCTCTCAAAAAGCCAAATAACCGTGCTCACCGGTATGCGCCGGACCGGGAAAACGACGCTTCTCAAGCAACTGCTTTCGGAAATCCCCTCACCCAATAAAATCTATCTCGATCTGGAAAACGTCTCGAACCGGGAGATTTTTTTCGAGAAGAATTACGAAAATATCCTGCTCGCCCTTGAGCAGCGCGGGCTTCGCCGAAAGGAAGCAATGGTGGTTGCTCTCGACGAGATACAGCTCTGTCCGCCGGCCGCAAGCGTTTTGAAATACCTCTACGATCACTACCGCATCAAATTCATCGTTACCGGCTCAAGCTCCTACTACCTCAAAAACCTCTTTACCGAGTCCCTTTCCGGCAGAAAAACGCTCTTCGAAATCTTCCCGCTGGACTTCGGCGAATTCCTCACCTTCAAGGGCGTGCCGTTTGTGGAGCGGGATTTCCGCGACACCCTCTTTTCGATGCCCGAGTACGAGCGTATTCGCGCGTATTACGAGGAGTTCATCCGCTTTGGCGGGTTTCCGGAAGTCGTGCTGGAGACGAACGAAGCGCACAAGCGCCGCATTCTGGAAGACATCCTCAGTTCCTACGTCAACATCGATATCGCCACGCTCGCCGATTTCCGCAAGGATGCTCAGCTCTACGCGCTCATCAAGATGCTGGCCGCCCGCGTCGGGACCAAGCTGGACTACGCCAAGCTCTCCCGCCTCGTCGGCATCGCCAACGCCACCGCCCAGAACTACATCGACTTTTTCGAGCAGACCTACCTCATCGCGCGTGTGCCGGTCCTCTCCACGAAGGCGGATCGGGAGATCACCAAAGCCAAGAAGCTCTATTTTTCCGACACCGGCCTTGCCAATATCCTGGCCGACCTCTCAGCGGGGCGCAGTTCGAAAACGCCATCTTTACCCAGCTCCGCCACCGGGGAGCCCTTCAGTACTACGCCCTCAAGAACGGTCGGGAAATCGACTTCATTCTCGACGGTACGTTAGCCGTCGAAACCAAGGAAACGCCGATGGAAGCGGACAAAACGGCGCTTTGGGGTCTGGCCCGGCGTTCCGGCGTTCCGGCGTGTCGCCTCGTGGGCCGACACCCCTCCCCGACCTTTGCCGACTTCGTGTGGGGTGGGGAAATCCGGTAAGGGACGGTCAAATCGAGAGTCGGACCGGTTCGTCGTCCTGGCTGTTGCGCCACGGGAGCGCCAGAAGGTTGTTGGCCGCCTTGAGCGTGCCCTCGTCGGTAAAGAGGAACATCTTCGAACCGATCCCGCCATTGAGGTCGCGATGGGCGGCCAAGAGGTTGGCGACGCGCTCCGGCGAACTGGTCACCGTCAGCACGCGGAAATTCTTGATGCCGAACAGGCGGGTGTGCAAATCCTGTTTCCACGTCGCGTGGTACGCCACCATCTTGCGAAAAAAGGAGGTTTGCTGAAGGTTTTTGCGCGTAACCGGCATCGTGGCGCGATCCGCCTCCAGGAAAAAATAGGCCCGGTTGCGCCCCTCCGGCTTGTCAAGATAGTGCAAGGCAAACACGGCGTCGGGAATGATCCCCAGCTCCGCCTGCTCGTTCTGGTACCGGCAGTGAACCGTCCATTGCAGCGGTTTTTTGCGCCGCCGTGTCTCCTCCGGAGATTGGGCCACGATCTCCGAAGCGCCCACGAGGCGAACCCGCCCGACCCGCCGGCACGCCAACTCTACCGCCACCATGACATCCGCCACCAGCAACGTGTGTTCGAGAAACAGCGTCCGGATGCCGTGGTTCTTCGCCGTCCAGTCGATCTTGCCGCGTGCCACGCCGCAATGCTGTGCCAGAAAGTCCGCCCCCTTGTTCCCCAAGGCGTACACCATCGGCTTGCTGCCGGCGTTTTGGTAAAACTCGATCTGCTCGCGCGGCCGGTCGAGGTAGGCGTGGTGGTACAGCTCGGCCAGCCGCCGCACCAAACCCTGGCCGCCGTCAAAAAGCGCCAGAATGTGGGTGGAGCGCAAGAAGCGGTGGCGGTAGACCGCCTGGATGATCGCCGCGTCGCGCTCGGTCAGTTGGATGTGTCCGTCCGGCTGCCGGCGAAACCGCCGCTTGCGTTTTCCCGGAACCGGTTGCCGGTCGGTTGAGGTCGTGGGCATGGTTGAAATATCGGACGTCCGATGAAAAAAGGCTGTGTGAAGCCGTCTTCGCCCCTCCGGCCACACTCTCTTTCAAATGCAAAAAATAGTCTTATAAATCAATATATTATATCAAAACACCTATTCGAGAAAGTCGTCGGGCTCGACGGGGGAACCCTCTTTGGGTCCGGCCGCGCGCCGTTCCAGGTCTTGCCGGCGCGCTTCGGCCTCGGCATCGGCTTCGTTCCGGCTCCGGGCGAAAGGACTTCGGGCAAAAGAGTGCTCCAAAAACCGTTGAACCCGTTCCTCGCGGGCGCAAGGCGCCTCCACGGTCGCAACCTTGACCGTCACGCTCGGGCGCTCGGGCATCTTGACGATGGCCCGTTGGGACCGAAGATCGCGGATACCGGCCGCCGCCTTGTGGAGCTGTTCCTCCAGGCTGAAAACGCTGGTGGGCAACTCCTGGAGGATCGGCACCATCGTCTCGCTCCAGCCCCGCGACCGGCTTTGGCCTCCCCCCACGCTTTCGCCGGTAGAGAGGGCCGTGCTGTATCCCCGGCTTTCTCCTTCGACGCGCGATGCCTCCCGGCGCAACGGAAAGTCGGCGACCGTCGTTCGCGACGCGCTCGTTCCTTGGGTGTATCCCGCCGTCGCGCTTCGGCTTCGGCCCCACGTCGTGCTCTCGGTCACCGTTCCGTTCTCCATGATCTCGCGCCGGTGCCCTACCACGACCGGCTTGTTGAGCGACCGTTTCGCCTCCTCAAAGTCCAGTTCCCCCATGTAGACCGTTTCCGCCATCACCTTGGCGTCGTCCGGTGACAGACCGCCAAACACCACCTTGGTCCGGGCATCGGTCATGACGGCGTGGTAGACTGCGTCGCCCGCCTTTTGCAGTTGCGCCAAGTGCTGGTGTGCCAGAATGAGGTGCAGTCCGAACTGCCGCCCCTCGTCCAAAATCCGCTGAATATCCTCGCTCACGAAGCGGGAGCACTCGTCCACGTAGAGGTAAAAGGGTCGGCTTCCCTTGGGCCGGCCGCGCGCCTTGAGAAACAGGGTGCTCACCAGCAGCGCCCCCAGCAAACTGGCGTTATCCTCGCTCAGCCGCCGCCCCGACGACAGGTTGACCAGCAGCATCGCGCCGTCGTCCATCAGCCGCCGCACATCGAGAGTCCGCTCCTTCTGCCCCAGAATCCGGCGAACCCGCTCGGAAGCCAAAAACTCCATGAGCCGATTGGCGGTGCTTCCGAACGTCTCCAGAAACTCGCGCGGTCTCAGGAGGTTGAATGCCTCCCACTGCTCGCGGATGACCCGATCCCGAATATCCCGCGTCACGTAAGCCCGAATCCCGCTCGGGTCGGCCGGATTCAAGAGTTCCACCGCCTCCAGCAGGGTGAGCCCCTTCTCCGCCAGCGCGTGGAACACGATCCGCAAGCAGCGCTTGAGAAGCGGCGTTTTGCTGGTGTCCTCCCCGCCCCACACCGCCGCGCACGCCTTCACCATCGCGTCCACATGGAAGGAAACATCCGCGCTCCCCTCCTGGCGGCAATCCAGCGGATTGAAGCCGAACACCCACTCCTCGGCGTCCGGATCGAACAGCACGAGCGGTTTGCGCTCTAAAAAGTGTTTTGTTTCGCACCAGCGCACCAGGTCACGATACAGGTTGCCGGTGGGGTCCAGCAGGCACAGTCCCCGGCCGTTCAGGATGTCCTGCCGGATGAGGTGTTCCAAGAACTTGGTTTTTCCGGTTCCGGAAGCCCCGATGACCTGCATGTGCGTGGCGCGCACCTTCTCCGACAAAAAGAGCGGCTCGCCATCGTCGTAGCCCACCAGAGTGTCGCGCATGGCTAGAGCCCGTCGATGACGAATTGGAACTGGTCGCGGATGTCGTCGATGGCGGCGCGATCTTCCCCGGAAACCTCCTCCTCGCGCCGTCCGTTCAACACCTCGGCGATCATGGCATCGCGCTCCAGACGAAGTTTCCGGATGGTTTCCAGGCGCTGTTTGGTCTGCATGATCTTGCGTTCGGTCTCGTAGCGGGCCTTTTCCTCGGCCTCTTCCAACCGCTTCTGATAGCTGTTGCGGTTGTCTCCGGACCCTTGCAGCTCTTCCGTGGCTTTTTTGAGCCGCAACAGATCGAATTCCAGTCCCTTCTGCGCCAGTTGGTCTTGCAGCTCCGCCGTCTTGGCTCGCCGCGCCGCCTCGCGCCGCCGATTCTCCATTTCCAGCGCTTCCGCTTCGATTTCGGCGCCCACGCGGGAGAGCCGGCCGGCGCCCAGTTCGCGCTCGCGTAGCGCCTCCAAAAGCTCCTCTTCGGCCCGCACCACCGCTCGGGCGCTCTCGATCCGCTTGCGGACCAGAGTGTTGCCCCAGACCGTTCCGCTGAAGCGTTCCACCAGGGAACCGGCGGTCTGGCGCCGCACCAGCCTCCTTTCCTCCTCTCTGCCCATGATCTCGCCCTCCCTCACCTCGTCTCGCGCGTTCATCACTTCGCCCTCATGAGCCCGTTTTCGCCTTGTTCCGAAGATACGCCCTCAACTCGTCCTGCAAGCGTTGTTCGCCCTTGACCATGTTGAGCAGCTCCTCGATCCGGCGCTTTCGGTACCGGGATTCCCAAAAACCGGGCAAATCGCTCAAATTGACCTTGACCCGTTCGATGCCGACAGACTCGTCGGCCGTGGGCGCGTGGCGGCGCTCCAATACCCGTTTCACCTGCGCTTCGGCCGGATGCCCCGAGAAAAAGGCGCGGGCATACTCGATCCAATCCATGAGGCTCGCCGGCAGGAAAAAGGCCGCCTTTGCGCCGAAAGCGGCGCATACCATCGCCATCCAAAAGCCGAATCCGCGCGCTCCGCCCAGAAAAAAGATCAGCAAAAAAAGCCCGAAACAAAAGGACGAACCCGGCATAACACCCAAGACGCCCCACTGGTGTTGCGCCAGTTTCTCCAGACAATACCCGCGATAAGCGTTCTGTTGTACCGCCCAAAAGCCGAAACCGACATAGAGCAGAAAAAGCAAAAAGATCATGGCAACTCTACCGTCTTGATGTTGCTGTTCTTGGAGCTGCGTTTGACGCTGTTGTTCGGCCCATTGCCGGAGAGAGCCGGCCGGCCGGATATTCTTGCTCTCGGCCCAACCGTGCAGAGCCTCGGTGTTTTCATCCTGCAAGAGGTACCAAATACTTCGGGAATTGGAAGGATCTTGCCAAGAGCCGATCACGCGGTATCGCGAACCCAAACCGGCGGAATAACCGCCCGGCAAGCCGACATACGTGGGCTTTTTCCCGATGTAGGTTTGTTGGACCACCGTTTCCGCCAACCACGGAATCATAAAAGTGATAAGCGGGGCATTCTCCTGGTACGTCCACCCGGACATTCGCTGTCCATTGCCCAACCGATAGGTGACGAAATAATAGCTGACGTTATAGCTCGGATGATGGTAAGAGCGCGTCGCCTCGCCCATGACCGTTTCATAGATCGTGTACGGCAATGGAGCATCGAATTTCGGCGCGACCAACGCCGGGACGACGGCAACCGCCAATGGCGGAGAGAGTTCCCGGATATAGCGGGCGTCTTGGGCGAAAGACGGGAGGGAACAACACAGGATCGCCAGCCCTATGAGAAAAAGCCGCCGCCAGTCATGCCGTTTGCGTGTCATGATTCCCTCTTGCAGAACGATTCCCGTATAAGCTTCAAAATTGGCCCTAAAACCGACGATAATTTTCTTATAGAGAATGGTCGCCCTATAGGTATTCCGTGTCTCCCAGAGGGTATTTTGAGCCTCTGGAGGCAGAAATAAATCGGAGTTCCCTTTCCGCTGCAAACCGGTGCCGTTCGGTCCTCCCAAAGCGAGTCTTGTTCCACCCGCGCTGTAGGGATACAGGGGGGTATCCCCCAAACACGCGAGAAGCCCCTCCCCCACCCCTCGGTTCAGGAGTGAGCCCCTGCCGGATGCTTTTTCTGGCCTTCGGCTTGTGGCCGCCCCAAAAAAGGAACAGAACCCGCCTTGGGAAAACCGGTCATCGAAATATATGTCTGGCTCACAAAAGATATCGATAACGGTCATTCGTGAGCATTTACGGCCCACTTGACAACGAAAAGGTCGGTTTTTTCGTCATAAAAAAGTGATGATTGTCATTTCATTTTAGCAAAAAATATTCCAACCTGCCCTTGAAACAGGCGATTTGTACCGGTTAAGCCGGCGGCGCGGTCATCGAAGCATCCTCTCCCTCCTCCTGGCTCCCCTGTGGAGGCTGAAAGGCACTTGACCGGCGGAAGTGCCGGTTCAGGATGGTGGTCACCGTGCCGAAATGTGCCGAATTGTGCGCGCGGCGCGTTCACCCCGGTGCGCGAGAGCGTCACCGTGGCCGGGCGACGGTCCGTGCGGTCGCCTTCTTGACAAGCCGTGCCGGCGAACCCGTGAGGGGGCGCCGCGAGCAGTCGTGAGGATCGGTGGGGGCTGGCCGGTGGTCGGCCATGCCCCGGTCGTGCCCTCGGCAGGAGAAACCGTTCCCCCCGTTGTCGGCGTCGATTTCCCTGGTGGCCGCCCCTGCTTCTGGTTGTTGCTGGTGGCGGTCTCCGGGGAAATCGCGCGGCCGACCCCGCTGGTTTTTGGTGAGCGATGGCGAACCCGTCAGCCTCGAAGAGGAAAAACCAGCGGGGTCGGGCGTGAGCCCGACAACGGGGGGAACCTGTTTTTCAAGCTCTGTGAAGAGCTTGGGGGAGTTTGTTAGGATACATATCATGGTGCTTATGGCTTGTTGTATCCCTGTTTTTGTGAAAAAACAGGATCGAGTTTGATGGGTCTTTGATGTTTTGGGTTTAAAAAAACAACAACAAGGGGGTATGGGGGGCGGAGCCCCCTTGTTGTTGTTTTATGTTTAATTATGTTTATGTTTAGGCGCGAAAAAAATGGCTTAAATCAAGGATTTATTTGCTTTAGTACAGACATGGGATGGGTAACTTCCAGACATGGGATGGGTTAGTACAGACATGGGATGGGTAACTTCCAGACATGGGATGGGTAACTTCCAGACATGGGATGGGTTAGTACAGACATGGGATGGGTAACTTCCAGACATGGGATGGGTTGGTCTCTGGGGAGGCGCGTTTTTCGGATTTTGACGACGGTCTCGTGAAGGACATGGGATGAATGCTGTTGGTGGAAGCGCCAGCCAAGGGGGTTGAAATCGGTTTGTTGAAGCGTGGGGTGGTTTAGTGCAGACATGGGATGGGTTGACCGAAAGGGGGGAGAGTCCCTCGCGGTCATGAAGTTCGGACATATGAAAAACTTGTCTGTAGTTTGATGAAGTGCTATGGTGAAAAGGTAAAAAGTAACAAAAAAGTTGTGGTATTAGAGGTGAATAAAAAATCGCTGATCGTACAAAGTAACCGGCTTATTGAAGCCAAATACCGACTTTCGGTTGAAGAACAAAAGATCATCAAAATCTTGATCTCGCAAATACAACGGGACGACGAGGATTTCAAGGACTATGAATTTCGGATTAAAGATTTGGCCGAAATGTTGGAAATGGAGCATAAAGACCCTTATGGTGTTCTGCGTGCGATCACGAAAAGGCTCATGAGCAGGGTGTTGGAATTTTACAATTCCGATACGCAGAGCTTGTTGCAGACGGCGTGGCTGTCTAGCGCCGAATACAAGCAGGGACACGGTACGGTTTCTCTTTGTTTCGATCCAAAAATGAAACCGCTCCTCTTGCAGCTTCAATCGTATTTCACCAAATACGAACTTGGGCAAGTCATGCAGTTCAAGGGACAATACACCATACGCTTTTTCGAGTTTCGCAAGTCGTTTTTAGGAAGGCATAAAATCGAAGCGATGTTTACCTTGAAGGAGTTAAGAGACACGCTCGGACTGAAAAAAAGCGAATACCGACAATTTTGTGATTTTAAAAAACGGGTATTGGAGCCGGCGCGCTTAGAGCTTTTGGAGAAAACCGGAAAATCGTTCGTCTGGGAGCTGTTCCGGGAAGGACGCGGCGGCAAGATCGCCGGAATACGGTTTGTCTTCGACGGCGATGACGATAAAGAGCAAGAGGAGTTGTTGCCGGCCGGTTTGCAACTCAAAGTGAAGGAAGAAAGCCAATCAAACGAGAAATGGGTTCAACTGCTCGTGGATTTCGGCGTATCGCGCCATCTTGCGCAAGAGTTGGCCGGCAAGTATGAAGAAGCCTATTTGCAAGAAAAAGTCGCCATCGTGGTGGCGCATCCGGAGTACGTGAAAAACAAGGCCGGATTTTTGGTGAGAGCCATTCAAGAGGATTGGAAGGATTCCCAAATAGAGGAAAAAAAGCAACTGGAAGAAACGCGCCGAATGGAGCGGGAACAACGCGAGCGCGAAGACCGTCTGCGCGCGATCAAACAAAACTTCGACGTGTACCGCAAAAACCAAGCCCTCAAGCAGTATGAGCAGTTTTCGGAATCGGTCCGCCTCCAGTTCAAAGACGAGTATCTGGCGACCCTCAATCCCATCTTGAAGAAACGATACCGGGACAAGCCGGATTTCGGCTTTGAAGACCCCTACTTTCGGGCCTTCTTGATGAAGGACAAAATCCCCGTGCTGCCGCTGGAAGCCTACCTGCAACAAACCGGTGCCGCCTTGAACCCGGAAGACCTGGAAATCATGAATCGGCTGTAAGCTCGGTCTCAGGGTGCTATTGCTCGCCTTCCGCCGGTCGTAATCGTTCGAGCTGTTCGGAGAGCATGTCTATAAGTGCTTGCAACTCTTGGTAGTGCGCTTCGTCGATCTTCTCGATGGCCCGCACCTTCTTGACGAAGAGCCGTCCGGTGCCGATGGCCTTGTCCTGGGCCGGAACGACGTTGACGGGGCTGGTTTTCGCCCGTCGAGCGTCCCGAACCGTCCATTTCCCTTGCTTCATCGCGTCCCAAATGGAGCACTGCTGATCTTCGTCCTTGATGCGCGTCAGCTCGATAAGGGCTGATTTGGAGACTCGGTACCCATCGGATGTCCGATATTCCTCTTTGACCCGCGCCGGCAAGCTGGTGAGTTGCAGGGTTTCGCTTACGGTGTTCTGTGCCTTGCCGATCACCTTCCCCAACTCCTCTTGGGTGTAGTGGTGCCGTTCAATCATCCGTTCCAGCGCCTCGGCCTCTTCCAGCGGGTTCAAATCTTCCCGCTGGATGTTTTCGATGAGCGCGATTTCCTCGGCGTTGCCCGTCGTTACGATGGCGGGAATAGTCGGCTTTTCCAGTCTCTCGAACGCCCGGAACCGCCGTTCGCCGGCCACCAGCAGATAGGTTCCGTCCTCTTGGCGCTTGACGGTGATGGGTTGGATGAGGCCGTGTCGTTCAATCGAGGCGGCCAGTTCCGCCAAGCTCTCTTCGCGGATGGTTTTGCGTGGCTGGTCGGGATTGGGGCGGATATCTCCAAGGTTGACCTCCACGATCTTGGGGAGGTCGGGCGAGGTTCCGAAAAAAAAGTCCTTTTTAATTTTGGTCGGGTTCATAGCCTTGTGTTTGTTAATTTAGGATTGAGCGGGCATGTAGTGTGCGATGAGCGCGTCGGCCACGGCGTAGTACACCTGTACGCCCGGTGTTTCGGGTGCAACTTCCAAGGTCGGCCGACCTTCGGTGCTCGCCTTGTCGTAAGCCGTGCTGCGATTGACGGGGTCAAACAGGCGAACGTTTCGTGCCCCAAGCCCTGACCGGACCTGTTCCAAAGTGTCGTTGTCGTGGAGGTTGCGCGGGTTGTACTGCGTCGGCAATACCCCAAAGATTTTCAAGGTCGGGTTCAGGCGCTGCTGGAGCTTGCCGATGGTCTGAAACAGCCGTTCCACGCCACGAAAGGAGAGATGGTCGGTTTTGACCGGCACCAAAACCGCGTCTGCCGCCGTCATGGCGTTGACCGTCAACAGTCCCAACGAGGGCGTGCAGTCGATGAGGATGAAATCGTAGCGATCCCGGATTTCCCGCAATTTATCCCGGAGTACCGTTGGAGCCGACAGCAGCACGTTGGTGATGAGTTCCGGTTCGGCGTCCGCCAGCGCGATGCTGGACGGAATGAGAGCCGGATTCTCCCCCAGCGTCAGCGCTTCGAGCGGCGTCTCGCCCAGCAACGAGAAGTACAGGGTTTTTTCCTGTTCTTCCAAGGCGTCCGGATCGTAGTTGAAATACATGGTGAGACTGGCTTGTGGATCGGCGTCCACCGCCAGCACGCGCTTCCCCCGGTTCGCCAGCGCATAGGCCAGATTGATGGTGGAAGTGGTTTTGCCCACCCCTCCCTTCTGATTGGCAATCGCAATTACGGTGCTCATAAGTTTTTTGCTATGAAGTTAAAGGGTCCGCCGCTCCGGGATTCTCTGATACCCAGTTTGCTCCCGTTCGCGTTCATTTTTTAGGCTGGAGCGTCTGAGTTTCCCCGACGGCCGGTTTTTTCGGAAGGTCGGTGTGGACCATCTCCTGCTGTTGCTGGTGCCGGTAGTTCCGATACACCCGGAACATCTCGCGGAACAGTTCGCTCTTGGTGCGCTGCTCCTCTTCGGCCATGCGTTCGAACTCTTCGGCCATCGTCGGCGGAATGGAAAAGCCCACCATCCGCGTCATGCGCGTCACAGACATACCTCGTTCGGGTTTAAAATAGTTGAAAAAAGATAATCTCCCCTCTCCATTGTAGGAAACGGGCAAGGTTTGTCAAAGAGTCGGGAGGATGGGGAAGAGCAATTTTGATGCGGTGGAACAGTGTTTTCTCAATCCCCCCAGAAGCCCTTGAAGCGGTCGGAAGAAAGTTCGGTGTAGCGGACGGTGTGCTGGATGTTCTTGTGCCCCAGATAGTGCTGGATGGCGCGGGTGTCGTGACCGTCGTTGGCGAGCTTGAAACCGCAACCGTGCCGCAGCATGTGCGGATGAACCGGAAGTCCCAGCGTCGATTCCTCCCCGGCGCGCGACAGCATCTTGCGAAACCCGGCCGCCGTCATCGGCCCGCCGCGTTCGGTCAAAAACACATACGCTCCGCTGGTCGGCCCTTCCCGTTCCAACCGCCGCAGCGCCCGCAGCTCGGGACCCCGCAGCGGATGAACGCTGGTCGTGCCTCGCTTGATCCGGCTGACGTGGAGCAACCCCTCTTTCAAATCGATCTGGTCCCAGCGCAGCGCCACCAATTCCGCCACGCGCAAGCCGTGGCGATACGCCAAGAGAATCATGGTGGCGTCGCGGTGGCCGTAGCGCCCCCTCGCCTTGGCGGCGCGCATCAGCTCTTCCACCTCGCTTGCGGTGAGGTGTTCGCGGCTGCGGCGGTCGCGGTTGGGGACCCGCCTGGGTGGAACTGTCCCGTTTACGATGGTCGGTGATTTCATAGGGAGTGAAGACAGGGAGAGGCTTATCGGGTTTCCGCCAATGGCAACTGTCCCTATTATGGTCATAAATGGGACAGTCAAATCAAAGAAAATCTCGACGTGTTTCCGGTGCGTCGGTGAATGCTGTATCAAATTCATGATAGCACGATTCGACGTATCGAGCGAATCGCGGAAGCGTTGACGAGTTTGCTGGTCTGGCGGCGGCTTCTCTCAGCGTCGCCCGGATTTTTTATAAACGACCGGCAGGGGAAAAAATTCCCAGTAGTGCCGGTCGTCGAACCAGGCGCAGACGAAATCGTAGAGCGGGAGATGCGTGCGGCGCGAAAGCGCCAAGGCGTAGACCATGAGCTGTTCGATGGGTTTTTCCTTGTTCGCTCCGGGCTTGTAATCGAGAATGTGAATTTTGCCGTTCCTGATTTGGAGCACGTCGATGTGGCCGGTTATCGGCGATGACGGGTCGGCAGAGACGGGACAATCGAATTTGAGAACTTCGCGGTAGTGCGCGATATCCTCGGCCGTCAGATAGATCGGAACTTCGACCGCGACGGTGGCGGTATCGTGAAGGAGCATGAACGACTGGACCGCGCCGTGGCGAAGCGTGTTCTTTTGAACGGACGGCAGCACGAAGGCGGCCATTTTCGTCGCGACGTTGTCGCGCTCCCAAATGGCGGTATCGTCCAGGGCAAAACGCTTGGGCATTTTGGAGGCGCGGTTGCGCTCGGCGTGGTTCTTCCGGAAAAGATCGTGCGGACACTGGCGCGGAACTTCTTCGAGAAAGTTGCCCACGTCCGCAAAGCGGTGGTGGTTCGGTTGCGCGAGGATCACGTCGGTTTTGGCGCGGTGAAACTTGAAGTCGTAGACGAGCCCGTGCAGCAGCCGGTTTTCCAGGATCATCGCTTCGCCGGGGATGAACGGCACGGATCGGGCCTGTTTCAATTCGGCGCGTTGGGAAGCGATGGGAAGAACGGATCGGAAATCCGATACCCATTGCCGGACGTTGCGCGCCTGGACCGGCAAACCGTATTGGCGGGAGATTCGCGCGGCGGCAGTAGCGGCGGTGTCGAGTCGGTGGTAGCGCTCCAGCGCCGCCAGGATGACGGGAAAGGGAAAGGTCCGGTGCTTGGCGGAAAGCGGCGAAAATTTCTTGCGGCAGTCGCGGCAGAGAAACAGCGGAACGTCTTCGAACTTGTTGCGGCGGAATCCTTTCTTGACGAGGCGGGTTCCTTCGCAGTACGGGCACGCTTGGGGATTGGTTTCCGATAGTTCGTCGCGGGAGGGTTCGGCCATACGGTGGGAGAAGCACATGGCGCACGGTTCAATTCGACCGCTTTCTGCCACGACTTCCGATAAGGGATAACAGGAAACGGTACGGCGAGTCTTCGGGGTTTGTCAAATCGCCGGGGTGCCGGCGGGTCCCGGATTCTGTTAGCGGCAGGTGGACTACGGGCTTGGTTGTGGGGATTTTGGCGATTGTGTCGAGAGGATCGGTTCGGCCAAATTCCCATACTTTTTATGCTGTTTGGGGTAAAATTATAAGCGGAAATGGCTTGGGTCGCGAGTCGGGAGTTTCGAGATGGCCGGTCATGGATGAAGGTTTCCGAGAATCATCGACGAGGTTGAAGGAGGATGCCATGTACGACGAAGTGGTCATCAAATTGATGGAGATACTGGGAAGCCACGATTTCGAAAGAACCAAAGCGGCGTTGTACCAGGATCGGTATGGAAAAGTGACGGTCGGAATCGGTTTTTATTTGAAGACCTCGGCCGAAATGGCACGGTTGAAATTTATCGATACCGAATCGAAGAACAAAAATTTGGCCGGCGTGGGCTTGAAGATAAAGGAATGGCAAAGGGCGACCCAAATCAAACTGGGCGGCCTGTTCGGAAAGGGTCTCGCTAAACCTCGCCTCATCATGCCGCAATGGGCCATCGAGGAAGAGTTTCGGTTGAGAGCCAAGGAATTTATCCATACCTTCGGCGGCGGCTGGTTTCAACGCCATCTCGGCGACGTGGATGCCTGGCCGGCGGATGCCCAGCTCGGGCTGCTGGCGCTCACCTGGAAATATGGGTACCTGCCCGCCGACAAAAAGCAGCGATTCGTCGATTTCTGTGCGTTTTGCAAGGCGATGAAATTCGAGCTGGCCGCCAAGGAAATCGACCGGCTGCACAAAAGCCGCGATCCGAGCGACCGGATCGACGTGCGAAGGCAATATCTGGCGCTGTATCGGGATACCTTCCGCAACGCCGCCTACACGCTCGCCGCGCGTTTGCCGCTCAAAACGCTGCACGATCCGTTGACCTTTACGCCGCCGGTGCCGGTCTTGGTTCCCACGATGCCCGGCCGCTCGGGTGCCTATCCCCATCCGGCCCCCGTGTAGCTTCGGTTCGTTTCCGGCGGGCGGTGTGGTCTTCAAGCTGTCGAAGGCCGCACCTGAATCGCGGTAAGCTGTCCGGCAAGCCATGAGGCCAAGCCGGAGCGCAGCGCCGTGAGTAACCCGGCACCATCCGGTCTCGAAGAGTCGAATTCTTCCAAGGCCCCTTGAGGCGACCAGAAGGGAATTTGGTAAAGCGGGATTGGTGTCGTCAAATCGCCGGGGTGTGGCAGGCCCCGAATTCTGTTCATGCGGAGGTCCCGGATTGTGGTCGTGGTTGGTGGGAGTTTTGGCTTTTTGGCGGGGTTTTTCTGGGCGTGGTTTCCTTTTCCTCCTTAGAGGATTGGGAGGTGGTTTTCTCCCCTTCTCTGGAGGGTCGGGGTTTCTTTTTCCTTTTTCTTTTCCTCTTTCGTTTTTTAGCTTCCTTTTTTCTCCCCTTCCCTATCTCTTTTCTTTTCGGGTTTTTCCTGTTTCGTTTCTTTTGGTTTTTTTCTTTTTTCTTTTTCCTTTTTTCTGTTCGGTTTATTTATTTTTTTTCTGTTCGGTTCCTTTTTCTTTTCCTTTTCTTGTGAGGGCTTCCCTTTTTCCTATTACTGGCGGTCGCCCCATACGTCGTCGAACCAGATACGCGGGATTCCTGCGGTGTGGGCGGCATCGCCCAAGAGCTTTTGGGTCGAATAAAATTTCTCTGCGGTATCTATTCCCTTTATTTGTTTGAAGGAAAGCCGAATGCCAAGCTTATGAAGCCTTTCAATGACAATACGGTCAATAGGCATATAGAGCCACTGGCGTATTCGGGAAGCCTCTTCGTCGGAAAAGTACCTCTTGTACTCGACAATTTCACGGAGAAAGAGGTTGAACACCTTGGCCGCGTGGCCCCATTGGTAACCGGGGTAGATACTGGGGTTATGCCGCTCCGGATTGTTGGACTTGATCTGTTCAGCGATTTTTTTCAAATGAGGCTCAAACCATACTTTGTATTCTTCCTGGCTGTTGATCGTCGGCAGGTCATCAACGGGGATATTCTCCAAAGCCGGTCTTAAAAGAACGGAGGTCCCCTCTCGGAATACCCGGATGACGCTGGGACCGAGTACAGCCCTAGCGGAGGTTTTCAGAATAGCTTTCTTGTGTTCGTTCTTGATGCGATGGAACTCTTGTTCAAGTCGGGGCATTGCGGGTGTATTAGGCGCGTTCATACGGAAAATGCCAGTAGGATAAAGGCGGATTGTTTATGGTTTTTGTAGGGGTTCTCTTTTGAGGCGGTTGGTAAGTCATTACTTCTCCTTTCATTTTTCGTAATGTTTATCTAACTCTGTAAAAATAGCTCGGCTATACCATTCCTTCCTTGGACTTCGTGAGTTACCTGGGTCTAAGTGTCTTACTAAACAGTACCTTTTATCATTTTTTAATGAACTTTTAATCTGGTGGTACTTCTTGTTTATGACAAAATTAGAGTATTGCTTCTGGCACTCTTTAGTAAGGGTTTTGTAATCAAAAGGATATTTATCCTTTATTTGCTCTTCTGTTAAATATAGCTTCGTTGCGTTTGGATCATTGGTAAGTTGCACGTTTAAGGCATCATTTGCCTTTGATCGGGAAAACTTTACTTCGATATTTACAGAAACGGCATATTCTCCGTCAGTTGAGCCACTTTCCGCTTCAAGTTCAGAAATATAGCCAGCAAGTTTTTTCTCTTCTTTATTAAGCGAAACCGCTTTGAGTTTTCGGTTCGTAGTTACGAACGCAAGCGGCATCAAGTAGAAGTTGAATTTGGTGAGGTCCACCTTGAACCATTCATGTGACGCGGTAACAAAGTTTTTTACTGCGGCGCTACCAACTTCCTGAAGTCTAATAGCGAAGAGGTTGTTGCGATTGTAAAAGTGAACAGCGGAGTCACGTATTTCGCTCAGCGCTTTTATGTTTTTCAATGCGGGTTCAGCCAGTATCTTTTTTTCGCGTAGCTTAGCGGCAAGAAAATCCAGGTTATGAGTAAACGGGTTGCCACATTCGGTGAGCTTGATTTTTGGACGTTTATACGGCTTTCCATCCAGTTTGTTTTTCTTCTCCGTAACATAAAGTGAGCGAATCTTATTCCCGTTGTAATTGAGCCATTTTGCCTTTAATAAGAGTTCCCAGGCATTTATTGCTAAAATTGAAAATGTCTCTTCCCTATATTTGAAGTCGGGTTTATTGTAGATTTCAATAGCTGAAATCATAGCGGCTACGCTTTTGTCAATGAGTTCCTGAGACCGTGATTTCATAGCGGAATTATTAAGACTATCCCTTATGCAGGGAAATAAAATTTACGCGAGAGAACCGGATGGTTTATTATGATCACAAGCATCAATGAGGACGATATTTTTGTTTCCGACAAGGTTTAGTTTTTTTAAAATAGTGGAGACGCGCATGTGTTGCGAATCATCGAAGTACAGTATGGCCTTTATAGAAGGATGGGTTGTATCGCTGGCGAGTTCATAAACCTTGCACTGATTTTGAAGATTTCTTTCCAGTTGTGAATTCTTTGCCAGTTTGAATTCAATGATGGTTTTGTCTGAAGCTCCTCTGGAAACTTTAAAATCAGCCGGGCCGCGCCCATCGTTTGCCTCTCGGGTAATATCCGACGGGGTGGCAAACCAAGTGAGCCTGTATAAAACCTGCAAATCCGCCTCTCTTTCAAGAGGTTTGCCGTTCAAATAAAAAATTTTATGACCACCCTTATTTTCGATAACATCCTTAAGAAACATAAGGCGTTTGTATGCTTCTTCATAAGTTCCATATGGAAGATAATAAAACCCGCTAGGATCTAGGTGTTGGTTTACCAGCAAACGGACTTTTTCAATGAATATAGCCTCCACTTGTCGAACCTTGATCTCGGCATATGAAATAGCCTTTTCACCGCCGTTTTCTTTATCACGGATATAGTAATCAAGGACTTGTGGAAAAAGCTCAATAACTTTGCTTATCGCTTCACGTTTTTCTTTTTCCGTTACTTTTGGACCTATCGGTATGGCTCTTAAGAGGTAATCGTTGATTTGAGCGCGTAAGACTGGGTCCGGTAAAGCATTGGCAATTTCAGGGAAACGGTCAATCAGTTCGGGACGGTTAATCCATGCTTCATCTTTAGTGAGAATGTCTTTTGGAGTCAGCAGGATATAGTCATTATTGATATAAGGCAATTCGAACGATTCAGACACCCAAGAACGAGTATCGTAATTAAAAAGGACTTTCCTGAGAGCAATACGCCTTCTTTGATTTTGTTTAAGGTACTTCAATGCAAAGTCTTGTGTGAATTCCGCAAGGAATTTTTTTATCAGATTGGTTGTAAAATCGCTTATGTTGTCTCTTCCAACGCCGTCTTTTAAAAGGCAGAGCTTTTCGATATGGCTGCTTCTGGTAACTGTTTCGTTTCCAAAGTCATTGAAAGCATTTTTAAGGTTTTTATGTAAGGCTATGGCAAAATCCTTTCCAAGACCTCGACCATCGTTTCCAACCTTACTGAGTCCGAACCAGTTTTGCTTTACCTCTGGAAAAGTAAACCACTCTTTCATGAGCGGAGGCGGGACTATTTCATTAAGTGAAACGTCCCTGAGGAATTTCATGTAGCGGATAATTTTACCGTGAAGCGTTTGGTATGTATCGTTTTTACTGTTAAAAAGCAGAAAAGGATCAATAAATAAGGGCAAATCATTGATGATGGAAACATTGAAAGCTCCATATTTATCAAGAATTTCCGGTGATATATCGAAATAATCTGAAAAGTAGATATCTGCCATAACTGATTAAGCTATCGTATAAAATATGTAATGAAATGCAGCTTAAAAGCCTACAAATCCCCTTCGAAAGCGCGGTTGAGGATGGATTGAAATAATGAATCAAAATGTTCCATAATCCATTGACTCCCCTTTCGGGGTTGGGGTGGATGTTAGGTTTTGAAGAAGTCCATGAGTCGGTAGGGTTTGTCGCCGAAGTATATCTAGTCCGTTGTTGTATTAAATCAGAGTTTTTCGAATGAAGTGCTGAGTCTCCATAGGATTATCGGTATCAAAGCTTTGAGTAGAGTTATCCCACTGATATCGATTGGCTTTGATCTCCCACCCTTCTTTTTTTCTGGTTATGAAGTATTGATTAAAGCTCCGTGACCGATTAATTTCACCAGGAGATTTTGTTGATGATCCGGAAAGTGCCTGAACAAACGGTTTTGCAGCAAGCGATTTCGATATGCCCGAAATCTTTTGTGCAACTATGCGAAGTTGTGCCCTTTCTTCTTTTGTAAGACCAATAGATATACGTTTTTCAATGTCTTTGAGCTCTCTTTGTTCTATAATTTCTGTTCCAGAAATGCCGTTCTTATGAAGAAAATTTTTCACGTTCCGCACAATTTCATCCGGTTTATCTAGACCAGAGCGGAGTAGTTCAAGTACGCCTTCAGCGATTTGTCTTGAATCAGCATTTTGGTTCTTTGATTTAAACATTTTTGTGAAGATTTGCGCTAGTGTTGTTAGAACTTTAGACCAGCGTTCCCCATTCTGATCTTCAAATTGAATCGGCAATGAGTGTAGACCTATTATTCGACGGAAATAGTTAATCAGATACCGATTAACTGCTCTTCTGTCGAAGTGGCGGCCGTAGTGATGTACATCGAATGATGGAATATGTTTATGGCCACAAAGCATTAAATCGAAATCAGACAGAGCGACATTTCTAAAGACAATATCTCGATGTTTTATCGTCATAAAGTAATCACTGGCATGTTCTGGCGGTTCAAACAAGTAGTGATGCATCACGATAATTTTTAGGCTTTGAGCAAACTTATCTTTATCTATGAAATCTTCCCCATTCTCACTTTTAGCTAGCTGTCCTTTTAATCCAAGATCGTGCCATTCTAAAAGTTTTTCTGTTTGCTCAACGGTAAGTTTGCCTTTAGCTATTGCTTCGTCAACTCGCATTCTGCCGAATGTGGAATCTTCGTTTTCCTCAGTGTCGCCTAAAAAACAAGAATCGACAAATGCCAGATAGAGGCCGTTTTCTCCCTTTTCTATCCACCGATAATAACTCCCATGCTTTTGTGGAATAGCATTGTTGTTGAAAGCGAAATTATAATTTTCAAGAGATTGTTGGCGTCGATCCAACAGGGTTCCGGAAGACTTAGCGTTCCAAGCGTCATGGTTACCTGGGACGACACCACACTTTTCTGCATCGATCTTTAGACCGGTCAAGCGGCCTTGACCGATTGGAATCGTGTTAAATATGTAACCACTTGCATTTATAAGGCTTTGCTTATCACCATGATTACTCACATCTCCCGAAATAACCACAAAATCATTTGCTCCAAGGAGTCTAATGGCATTTTCTAGCCCTATGAGGTGAGCTACTGAATGGGCATGTGCTGGGTTGCTAAAGTCGGTTCCCTCTGAGAAATGCAAATCGGAGATATGCAGAATCGTAAATTGATCGCTCTTATTCATAGTTCTCAATTATCCCTTATGTTGAGTTGATAATATTAAGTTGTGTATATTCAATGTTAAGATTTTTGGTTTTATAGGTCAGCGTCTCTGCTTTCGGGGTTGGGATGGATGTTAGGGCCTGTCATCAATTGAGCCATATACACGCAGCGGCGAGGTGAACGCCGGCTAGAAAGTTCTGGGCAAGTTTGTCGTAGCGAGTCGCGATAGCTCTGAATTGCTTGAGTTTTTGAAAAAAGTTTTCGATCAGATGA